>Ga0181521_10000022_pt1 | contig 178215 bp, 157 predicted proteins | sample PEATcosm2014_Bin_32_FD_119764 | JGI IMG/M metagenome (GOLD analysis project Ga0181521, IMG submission 119764) | Peatland microbial communities from MTU Mesocosm Facility, Houghton, MI, USA - PEATcosm2014_Bin02_60_metaG | ecosystem: Environmental > Terrestrial > Soil > Wetlands > Peat | place... | reverse complement strand
GGCTTTCTGGAACTTCTCCCAGCCCATTGAGGACAACATGGATGAAACGCTTACCGGCACGAAAGGCGGACTGTGCGCCAAGCTTTACGGGCCGGACCTGGACATTCTCGAGGAAAAGGGTGAAGAGATCAAAGAAGTCATGGCCAAGATTGACGGGGTCAAGGATTTGGGAATTCAACGCGATACAGGCCAGCCGAATATCGATCTCACCGTTGACCGCCTGGCGGCTGCGCGCTTCGGCATCAATGTGGCCGATATACAAGATGCCATCCAGACCGCCGTCGGCGGTAATCCTGTCAGCCAGGTGCTACAGGGAGAGGCGGTCTATAACGTGGTCGTGCGCTATCAGAAACCGTATCGTGATACCAAGGAGGCTATCCAGAATATTCGACTGCTCTCTCCCTCGGGAGAGCGCGTCTCACTGGCTCAGGTGACCAAAGCACAGATTCACGATGATGCCTACGACATTTACCGGGAAGACGGAGCCCGCTATGTGGCCATCCGCTTTGAGGTTCGCGGGCGCGACCTGGGCTCTACGGTCCGGGAATCCATCGACAAGATCGCAAAGAGTGTGCAGTTACCGCATGGCTATCATCTCGAATGGTCGGGAGAATACGATAGCGAAAAGCGAGCCGAAGCAAGGCTGCTCTTGATCCTGCCCTTGACGATCTTTTTTATCTTCATCATTCTCTACGCCATGTTTCGTTCCTTCAAATGGGCACTGCTGATTATCGCCAACGTGGCTATGGCTCCCGTTGGAGGCTTGCTCGCTCTCCTTGTGACCGGCACATTCTTCAGCGTATCTTCCGGAGTAGGCTTCCTGGCGCTCTTTGGAGTATCGGTTCAAACGGGCGTCATTATGCTTGAATACATCAATCAACTGCGGGCGCGAGGCTATACGCCGGAAGGGGCCGCTATCGAGGGCGCCGTCTTGCGGCTTCGTCCCATCATGATGACGATGTTGGTGGCTACCCTGGGACTGCTTCCTGCCGCGATGTCGCACGCCATCGGCTCGGACTCGCAGCGTCCATTTGCCATCGTCATTGTAGGTGGACTGATTTCCGACCTTGTGATGAGCATCTTCTTGCTTCCGACGCTGTATGTCTGGGTCGCAAGAGAAGGGGACGTGCTCCCGAAATCGGAGGTGGCAAATGAAGCCGTCTAAGCTAATATCTGTTTTCACACATAGCATTGGCAGTTATGTCTTGAGCATTGCTCTCCTTGCGAGCTCCGCAAGCGCGCAGCAGGCGCTTACCTGGGATGAGGTCAAGGCGAAGTTCGAGGTGGTTAATCCGGTGTTAAAAGCGGATGCGGCCAATGTGGAGGAGATGAAGGCCGAGGAGATCACAGCCTTTCTCCGTCCTAATCCGCAATTTACGTTTTCAACAGATGGGACCCAACTCGCGCGTCACAACGGCGTTTGGCAGCCATTGACCGGCACTCAATATCAGCCCAATTTCAGCTACCTGCACGAACGGGAGCGCAAGCGCGAACTGCGCCTGGAGAGCGCCAAGGAAGGCACGCAGATTTCTCAGTCCCAGCACGTTGACCTGGAACGCAATCTGATCTTCGGCCTGCGTACGGCCTTCGTGCAAACTCTACAAGCCAAGGCTGTGCTGGCGCTGGCCAAAGCCGACCTGGAATATTACGACAAGATCATCGACATCAGCCGCGCGCGTTTCAATGCCGGCGACCTTGCCAAGATCGATCTGGCCCGCATCGAACTACAGCGCGTGCAATACGAGTCTGAGATCGAGACTGCGATTGTCAATTTGCGCCAGCAGAAGATACAACTTCTGCTGCTGCTCGACGACCGCACGCCGGTCGATCAGTTCGACGTGATCGGACTCTTTGAGTTAGGCCCGGACTTGCAGCCACTTGCCGATTATCACCAGATTGCTCTGGACAACAGGCCGGACCTGCGGGCGGCGATCCAGACAATTCAGCAATCGCAAACGAATCATAAACTTGCCGTCTCCAATGGATCGACTGATCCAACCTTCGGCGCGTGGTACACCTACAACCCATCCTTCAACAACCCGAACGACATGCATACGCTCGGACTGAACGTGAGCATTCCGCTGCGGATATTCGACCGCAACCAGGGCGAGAAGAAGCGGACGCTGATCGACATCGACAAAAGCCAGGATGCCGCCGAAGCCGCAAAAGCGCAAGTCTTCAGCGACGTGGACAATGCCTACGAATTGGTGCGCAGCAATATTGCATTGATCAAGCCATACAAGGCGCAGTACCTCGATCAATCGGTTTACGTGCGCGATACGGTAACATTTGCCTATCAACACGGAGGAGCGTCGTTGATGGACTTCCTCAATGCTCAGGCCGACTATAGGGTCGTTCAACTGGCGTATTTGCAGCTAATCGGGGCATATATGACAGCAGAAGGCCAAATGAATCTCGCTGTTGGGCACGAGGTGTTCAATGACAACTAAGTCATTTCTGACGATTGGCTCATACCTGACGTGAGGGCCAATTGAATTCTGTCACCGGGCATGAAGTAATTCAATGATTAAGATGGTTCTTGTGAACAAGGCCAGCTACCTGGCATACCGAATACCAGTACGAAGAGGTCGAATCAATGAAGAGACATGAAGTTCGAGCCTGCATCGAGGAGGCTGGCATTCTACCTTCTGTACGTGTGAATTCACGGGAACTTGCGCAATTTGCGGCGGAGACTGTCTACTCGGCGGGGATTCCAGTTGTTGAGATCACCATGACCACTCCCGGCGCGTTGGATGTGATCGACTACCTGGCGAAACATTATCCGGATATGGCAGTGGGCGCCGGAACCGTGTTGGATGAGGAAACTGCACGCCTGTGCGTCGACGCCGGCGCCAGATTCCTGACCAGCCCCGGATTTGTTCCGGAGGTGGTGGCCTATGCAAACGAAGTTAATGTTGTGGTGCTGCCGGGAGCTTTGACACCGACCGAAATCGTCGCGGCATGGAAGGCCGGCTCCGATTTCGTCAAGATCTTCCCTACAGGTCATATAGGAGGCATCAAATACGTGCGCGCCCTAAAGGTGCCGCTTCCGCAAATCCCGTTGATTGCCACTGGCGGAGTGAATCAGTTGACGGCGTTTGACTTTATTCAGGCCGGAGCAACTGCTATTGGCCTAGGTGGAGAATTGTTCCCCAAGGAGGCTTTGCACTTCCGCCAGGCAGACCGCATCCATGAATTAGCCAGCAGGTTTCTTGGCTTGGTAAGGGACGCGCGGGCGTTGCGAGAAACTTACTACTAGGTCAATGCTCTGAAAAGCGCGTTTATTAACTTCTTGTAAAGATTTATTCCATTCCAGCCTTTCTCTTCATGCCTCCCTCATGTTTTCTCCTCAATACTTGAAGCATGGGAGGTAACAAAGACATGAACCGGAACCTGTTGGCAATATGTATTCTGTCACTCGCTTTCGCGGGTGTTGGATATGCACAAGGCGCGGCCTCTTCCCCGGAGACTGGCGCCCATTACACTCAGGCGCAGTTGAAGCAGTTGGCGCTCAATGCGCATGAGCCGGCGCAATACTCGGTTCTCGCCAGTTACTTCGGTGAGCGGCAGAAGAACTATCTTCAACAGGCCGCGGAGGAGAAAAAGGAGTGGGACCGGCGGAGCAGGAACATCATGGGCGTGACAGCCAAGTATCCAAGGCCTGTAGACTCAGCACGCAATCTTTACGAGTACTATATGTACAAGGCTTCCGAGGCGGGAACGCTCGAAGCTAAGTACAGTCGGCTGGCGTCGCCGGACGCTCCTGTGAATGCGCAATAACGAGCGCGAATCAGCAGTTCGGCCGGGAAGACGCCTGGTGGGCGATGGAGCGCGGGGAGCTGGGTTGATTGACCCGCTCCCTCCTCTGTTTATATTCTATACAGATGAATTCCTTATAACATCTTCACGACAATCCAGCTAAGCTATAGTCAGCTTGCCGGGAAATCCGGTTGAGCAAGGTAAAAGTCAGATGGCAAATTCAGTTGTCTTGGGATCGACACAACTGACGCGAAGACTTCGGACTCTGGCGCAGTGTCTGACAGCGTGTGCGATCCTCGCTCTGCTGACCTACTTCGGGTTTACTCTGCAGATTAATCTGTTGACAATCGGCCTGCTCTATTTGTTGATTGTCGTGGCCGTAGCGTCGCTCTTCGGTTTTTGGCAGGCATCGCTGATTTCACTTCTGGCGGTAGCCTGTCTGGACTATTTCTTTTTGCCGCCTATTTTTCATTTTGATGTTGCGGATCCGCAGGACTGGGTGGCGCTTGCAACCTTCGAGGCGACGGCTCTCGCGATCAGCAGATTGCACGGGCGGGAAAGGCGGGTTGCAAGGGAGGCGGCCATCCATCGCGAGGGAATGGAGCAGTTGTATGAGTTGAGCCGCAGTTCGCTCTTGCTGGATTTGCGGCAGCCGCCAGGCCCGCAACTGGCGGTCTTAATTCACAGAATATTCGACGCGCGCGCGGTGGCCTTATTCGACATGAACCTGAGCCGTCAGGACAGGATGGGTAACTGGGACCTGGGCGAGGAAGATTTGGCCAAAGAATGCTACTTGCGCGATGCCTCACATGACGATTCCAGCACTCTGACCTGGCAACGCGTTCTGAGAGCCGGACCTGGGTCTGTGGGCGCTTTGGTGGTGCGAGGGAAGCTCAGCTCTCTTGTGGTTGATGCGCTTGCATCTCTTGCCGCAATTGCGATCGACCGGCACCAATGGTTCGACAAGGAAGAGAGAACTGAGATTGCGAAAAAGGGCGAGCAGTTGCGCGCGACGGTGATGGACGCACTCGCGCATGAGTTCAAGACACCGCTGACAGCGGTTCAGACTGCCAGTTCAGGCTTGCTTGAGCTTGATGGATTGACGGAGTCCCAACGCGATCTGGTGACGCTGATCGACGGGGAAGCAGTTCGGCTGAACATATTATGCACAAGGCTTCTGAAAGCTGCTAAGCTCGATGCGAGAGAGGTGGGTCTTGAGACAGCCGACGTGAATGTGTTTGATTTGGTGTCCGAGGTATTGGCCGGCCGCCCAACGGAAGCGGAAAGGAACAGCATTCAGGTTACGGTGGAGGATCCTTCGTTGACCGTGCGCGCGGATCGCGGACTGCTTGCAATGATTCTGGCGCAGTACATCGACAATGCGCGGAAGTATTCGGCGGCAGGGACGCCGATAGCGATTGCCGCGCGGGCGAGTCAAACCGAGTTTCTCATTTCCGTGCATAACTTCGGATCGACGATTCGAATTGAAGACCGGGAACGTATCTTCGAGCGTTTTTACCGGTCACCGGAGTTGAAAGATGCCGTTCCCGGCACTGGCATAGGGCTCTCCGTAGTGAGGAAAGCCGCAGAGGCTCATCATGGGCATGTGTGGGTAATCAGTGATGACAAGGAAGGAACGACATTCTACCTTTCCCTTCCCATCGACGCAAGGAGGATGTAGTGAACACGGAGCAGCCGAATGCAGGGCAGGGCACGATCCTCGTGGTAGACGACGACAGTTCCACGCGGCGGGCATTGCGTGTGACATTGACTGGCATGGGCTTCACGGTTGTGGAAGCGGCTCGCGGCGAGGAGGCATTATCGCTGGTTCGCGTGTCATGGTTCGATGCAGTGCTGTTGGACGTGGATATGCCGGGGATGGGCGGAGTTGAAGCCTGCCGAAGTATCCGGCATGCGGTTGCGCGCTTGCCGATCTTGATGTTGACGGTAATGGACAGCGAGGATGACAAGGTGCTGGCACTGGATGCCGGCGCCGACGACTACATCACGAAGCCGTTTCAAGTGCGGGAGTTGACGGCGCGATTGCGCTCGGCAGTGCGCAGAAGAAATGCTCAGGACGACAACCGGGACGCGCCGATTCGACATGGCCAACTCGAACTGGACCCGGTGAAATACCGGGTAATGAAGAGTGGACGCTCGATTCATTTGACGCCAAAGGAATTCGAGATGCTGCATTACTTGATGATGCACGCTGGCGAGCCTATTTCACACGCCCGTCTGCTAAAGTCCGTGTGGGGGCCGGAGTATGGAAACGAGCTCGAGTACCTTCGAACATTTATACGTCAGTTACGCAAGAAGATTGAAGACGATCCGCATAATCCCAAGTATTTGCTTACGGATGCTTACGTCGGTTACCGGTTCAATGAACAGCTGACAGAGTCTTAGGATATGTCCACTAAATGCTCGACGCAGCAATTGGCGAGCTGCTGATGGGATCAGGCTCTCCGACTGGCCCATTGCTAGGGGTTGCATGTGCAGAACTCTCGGTATATCGGAGCGGATCTGGCCACCGTGCTGATTCCGCAGTACCGTTACGCCGCGAATATGACCGGCAGCAGATGTAGCAGGTGAGAAGCTGATGGTCCACAATGGCAAGGCATGACCCATCGGTTTCCGAATGCCTCCATACACAAGAAGCTATTCCGAATCAAAAGCCTACAAACTGTTGATAGGGTAGGTACTGGGAAACGCCGCGGCGTTAACTGATTCTCCCCAAGTTCCGCCTTTGAAACCTGAGCGCGGCTTCGCCGCGCGGGTTGATTTCTAAAATCTTGTGGATGGGTTGTGCGGGGGTTGAAACCCCCGCCTTCCTCCGGCTAATGGCACCCTTCGACAAGCTCAGGGCCTTTGAAATCGTGCCCTGACACAAATCCGGTTTATGAAACATGCTGTAATAATCCTCTGGTTCTGCATGTCTCAGAAATTACTTCGTCGTCCGGCAACCAGGTTGATGACGAGAACGATCAAAGCTACGACCAGGAGAAGATGAATCAGGCCGCCGGCGATATGGAAGCTGAAACCCAAGAGCCAGAGGACGAGGATGATGACAAAGATTGCCCAAAGCATAGTTACTCCTTGTGGGTGTTGCAGGCGCATGAAAAGTGCAAACTTTCTCATGCGCCCGCAAGAACTCACTGTTGTTTATTATTTGGAAGCGATGGCCTGAGCCTTTGCGTTCCTGACCGCGTTGAGAAACGAGGCAGCCGCGGCCGGCACGGCGACTTCGCCTTGCAGAATGCGGCGCGTGGAGACTTCCTCACCGTAGATGGCCACTGTGGAATCGTTGTCGCGGCGAATTGCAGCGCCGGTCAAAGTGAGCCCGGCAAAGGCGCCTCTGGCCCGCGAGTAGGTTAAAACCTCGGTTTCCAGCTTCCAGTCGGTATCGGCGGAAGCGTGACGCCCCACCGGTCCGGCTGCGGCGGAAGCATCCCCGCCCAGCTGAAAATTGCTGTCGATCAGATGCTGCATACCCCGCTCGTTTTGGATAATCATAACCAGGTCAACGCCTTCTGCGCCGATCTGCAATCCCCAGCTGCCGCCGGTGATGGCGAAAAACGCCGGCGCGCTCCATCCGTTTGCGGTCCGGCAGGTGGCAACGCCTCTGCCATTTTCCGCGCCAAAGATAAATCCGCCCTTGATCATATGCGGCACCACGGCCACGCACCTTGCGTGTTCCAGCACTTCTTGAGGGATGCCTTTATCCGGTGCAGCCATAATCTCGTGCAGCACCGCGCCGGCATGATCCAAGCGATCGACCGTAGCTTCGCGACTATTTGCTGCCCAGCCGATGCTCGTCAGGCTGAGTACTGCCAGTAACGTCACAAGTTTCTTCATGCTTTTCACCTTTTTCTACCCATGCGCAGCGTCACCTGCTTTACGCGCATTCGAGGCGCATAAGGTAGTTTCCACACTAAAGGCAAAGTGTTGCTCCGTCTGAGCTAGAACGCTCATGGAACAAGCGGGGTGCAAAACAGAACAACCAGCGCGGAAAACTGAAAATGCACGTTTTTAAGCATTTTTTCAATAGTGAGCAAAAGGAGACAGACTGCCTCCTCCCCGCCCCCAGAGAATTAATCAAGGTGTCGGTGCGAGCCAATGTCAATCATGTGCTGCGGATTCCCTTGCTTCAACTTCTCCCGGCAATCAACGGACCTGATGATTGCCGGTGAATGTGTATTCGCTGGCGCAACTGCCCAGTAAACCGTAGTGTTTTGCTGTTGCGCATCCTTCCCAAATTTCCGCGTGATAACCGAGTTCGTGAGGAGACCGATGTATGGCTGTCCTTGAAAATAACACATTCGATGCCGCAACCTTTTTGAACAAAGCCGGATTAGGACGCAGAATCGTCCAACTGGCTCCCAAGGAGACTTTTTTTTCACAGGGAGATTCAGCGGACGCTGTCTTCTATCTTCAACAAGGCCGCGCAAAACTCACTGTCGTTTCAGAAATCGGCAAGGAAGCAACCATTTCGCTTGTTTCAGAGGGTGAGTTTGTCGGAGAGGGAGCGCTGGCGGCAATACCCGGACTGCGCCTATCCACAGCCACAGCCCTTACAGCCTGCTCCGCGCTCAAGATAGGGCGCGAGGAGATGATCCGCGCGATGCACGAGGAGCCTGAGTTCTCAGATCTGTTTATGAAGTTTCTGCTGGCGCGCAGCATGCGCATCCAGGCCGATTTGGTCGATCAACTTTTCAACTCCAGCGAAAAGCGGCTAGCGCGGATTCTCCTGCTGATGGCGGAGTTCGGCCAGTCGGGTGAGCCGCAAACGTTGATTCCCAAGATCTCGCAGGAGACCCTGGCGGAGATGATCGGGACAACGCGGTCGCGGGTGAGCTACTTCATGAACCGCTTTCGCGACCTCGGCTTTATCGACTACAAAGACCGCATACGGGTACACAAATCTCTGCTGAACGTGATTTTGCACGATCAATTGCCGGACGACAAGGCGGAAAAGCCGTTGATAAAGGTCACGGCATTGCCTGAAGGCAGCCCAAAGCCGGCTAGCGGTTTTTTGCAAGCTTTGTATTGAATTGACCAGCGGAACAATTTGTTGAATGGGATACTTTCCACACTTCCTTATGTGCAGTATTTGTGAGGTGAAATATGCCAGCTACGCAAGCAACACTTCTGATTGTCGACGATGAGCCTTCCGTTAGACACACGCTGTCGAGCGTACTTACAGAAGTCGGTTACCGCGTGCGCTCCGCGGAAGACGGATTATGCGCGTTGCGCGAGATACGGAATGAGGTTCCCAGGCTGCTTCTTTCCGATCTCAATATGCCCAATATGTCCGGGTTTGAGTTGCTCTCAGTGGTCCGGCGCCGTTTTCCCGCGATCCGCACGATCGCCATGAGCGGCTCGTTTTCCGGCAACGAGGCTCCTTCCGGAGTTGCCGCCGATGGGTTTTATCAAAAGGGCAGCAGCATCGCCGCTCTATTGCGGATCATGGAAACACTGCCTCAAGCGGAGCGGAACGCACACCCGCCCACCAGCCCGGACGAGCTTCTCTGGATTCATCACAACAGCCACGATTTATCGCCGGATGCATGCGTTACGATCACCTGCCCGGAGTGCCTGCGCACCTTTTCCCAGACTCTCGGCAAAGGCTACCTGAAGCGCAAGACAGATTGCATCTATTGCCGTTGCTCGATTCACTACGCAATTGTGCAGCAAGCAGATCGGATGCCTTTGCAGGCGTATCAGAGACAAACCGCGGCGGTAATTCGCTTTCCGCAAAGCGCGTCCAACCCCGGCTACTGAATTCAGCAACAATACGAGAGTGAACGATGCGCACCATCGCCGAACTGAATATACTTATGCGCGCGCGAACTGAACTGCCCGACGGCCTGAAACTGTCGACCGATGAATTCCGCGAGGGATGGGAGTTTGTGCGGACTTTTGATGCGCGCCGGCTGGAAAAACAGATTGTTCTGCGCGGATGGAATTTCATCAGGATTGCCGAAGAATCGCTGCGAAGCGGCGTGGGAGAAACATCGCAGGAAGCCATCGCCAGCGCTCTCAAGCTGGCTCTTCGCCGCATTAGCACACACTTCAACGCCGTGGAAGTGGAGCATATTGAGTTGACGCAATATCCATGGTTCTTTCTGGCAAGAGTCAGAGTTTTTCCGTTCCGCATTCAGCAAGGCGCGGTCATGCCTGTCTCCGATAAAGCCGAAGTTTTTCCTGTCAGCCACCGGCAGAGGCGTCTGCCCGTCCATGCGGAGGTTCTGTATCCGCAGTTTGATAGCGTTATTCCCCAGCTCAAGCAAATGCTGGTTATATCCAGGACAGCGCAGGCCGGACCGCAATGACTATCTTGCAAATAGCGGTTGTCCTTTACCTCTTTCACAGAGGCTTACGTGTTCAGCGGACGCCCAGGTTCCGCCGCGCAGGATCCCGCCGCAATTTGCAATAAAGCTCGCACATGGACTGTTCTACTCCCGCGCTGTTCGGCGTTTTATCAGGCAAGCCAAATAAGCAATAAAAGCCTGTTTGTTCCTTACCTGTTGTGGCCTTAATTGCTCAGATATAGGCAGCATGAACCGCTACTCTCAAGAGCGGTGGGGCGCTTGAATAGTATTCCTGTGCCTCAATCAAATCAATCGGCGTTAAATCCACGGAGGTGGAATTGTGAATAAGGATCGAGTGAAGGGAACTATCGACGAAGTAGCGGGAAGCGCCAAGCGCACAGCGGGCGCGTTGACAGGGAATACGAAGCTTGAGGTTGAAGGCATGGTACAGCAGGCAAAGGGCAAGGTTGAAAACGCCTGGGGCAAGACGAAAGATGCGGTTCGTGATGCCGTTGAGGGTAGCGAGGTGCACCTCGATACTCACGTAACACTGAAAATGAAGAATTCAACGACGGATGCCGAATGCAAAAAGTGTAAGTAGGCATTTTGCCGCGTTCTTGACTTGGATGGATTGTCGTCGCGATCACCACAATTGCCATGTTCGCGGCGGGTGTTGCGTTGTTTGTTGTGTAGAGCGCCGATCTCGCTGTATCAGCAGCTGTATCCGCGAAAGATGAGCAGTTGTGCACAGATTCGGCAAGGCACCTGGAAATATCTTAATTCTGGCACGTAACGCGTCGCCTTTCAATCCTCGCAGCCCGGATCGGTACGGCACAGCCGGGCAATCGAAGGACGATTGGCAAAAGGACTCATATGCGCACCATTCGGACTCTGTTAGTGTTTCTTGCATTGGCCATTCCGGCCGCCCTGTTCGGACAAATTGGCGTAAGGATCGCGATCGGCCCACCCATGCTGCCGGTCTACGAGCAGCCCATTTGCCCCGGAGACGGCTATCTCTGGACACCGGGCTATTGGGCCTATGACGACAGCATCTCCGACTACTATTGGGTACCCGGAACCTGGGTATTGGCGCCGGAAGAGGGCTATCTCTGGACGCCGGGTTATTGGGGCTGGGGCGACGGCGGATATCTTTTCTATGATGGCTATTGGGGGCCTACCGTCGGCTTCTACGGCGGGATCAATTACGGCTTTGGCTACTGGGGCGAGGGGTACGGAGGAGGCCGTTGGAACAACGGACACTTCTTCTATAACAGCTCCGTCAACAATCTGGGTGGCGGCAATTTTCACAATGTTTACAACGAAAGGGTCGAGAACAAAAACGAGAGCCGCGTCAGTTTCAACGGCGGAAGAGGCGGAACCGAGACGCGTCCAACCTCTGACCAGGAGGCCGCGGTAAACCAGAGGCATATTCCGGCTGTCGCAGCTCAAACTCAACATGCACAGGCCGCGCGCGGCAATCCGGAGCAGCGCGCAGGGGTGAACCATGGCAACCCGGCAATCGCAGCGACTGCTAAGCCCGGAGATTTTAGCCAACAACATGGAGCAGTAGGCGCCAGGGGCACGGCAACTGAGACTCACGCCCCAGTCCATCCGAAAGACCTTCCACCGATCGCTCGCCCCGCTGCAGTCAACTCAGGAAATGCGAAGGCGGACAGAAAGTACGAGCAGAAGCAGGACCAGTTGATCGCCAAGCAAACCCAGGATCGGCAGAAGCTTCAGCAGAAGCAGGACACTGAGCATCAGCAGAAGGCGAACGTCAACACACAGAAACTGGAACAGAAGCACCAGCAACAGACGCAAAGCTTGGTGCAAAAACACACATCTCAGCAGCAGTCGCTACAGACTCACCAACCTCAGGCTCGCTCGTCGGGAGGAGGGGGCCGGAAGTAGCAGGACCGCTTTCTGTAAAGACAAGGATTGTCCCTTGAAACCGTTCGCGGCAAGGCGCCCTCTACCTGGCCGCGAACGCGCTACTGCATTAGTCTCCTGCGCGACCCGAAGGCCCTGCAATTGACAAGTCAAGAAGTGCGGGAGATAGCTGCCTCGGGAGTTTAACCCGCATGAGCTATTTCGTCCTGCAAGGCAAGCTTCTCCGCGTCATCGATCTTGCGCAAACCGCGAATCTTCCATATCCCAAAGCAGAGGCCGGCTACCATTAGGCTAATGAAGACGCAAAGCAGCGGAGTCGACCAGGTCTGGAGGGTTCCAGACCATAGACGAACGATCCTGCGCCCATAGGTCACGCTGAGCCAGGCGATAAAGGAGTAACGCAGGGTGCGAGCCGCGCCAAAGACGGCGAGGAATCGGCTGCGCGAAACGCCCAGCGCTCCGGAGGCGAGCGCAAACGGCAAGAGCGGAATGGGCGGAGGAAGCAAAGCGGGAAGAAAGACCGCGAGAATTCGGTGACGCTCTACCCATCCGACGATAGGCCCAAGAAGACGCGCCGGCACGTAGTGACGCAGCGCTTCTTCGCCGCCTCTGCGGCCAATGTGCCAGGTCGTATATCCGCCCAGAATGCTGCCTGCAATCGCGCAAGGGGCCAGCAGCCAGGGATCGCCGCTGTGTGCCACAAGCCACAGCAGTAGTAAGTCGGTGCTGCCGGGCAAAGGCAGAGGGATGACCGAGGAATCAATCACCGCAACAGAAAAGAGTCCCAAAGCTCCCAGGTGTGTGAGCCAGTGCGGCGCCAACGGCTGATGCAGGAACGGCGCTTGCAATCGTATCGGTTGTCGAACAAACAAGCTCATACAGACCTGCCCGTGCATTCACATTCGGATGCTACGGTTTCGAAACAACTGCAACAGTCGAGAACCTATCCTGTATTCGCTCCGCGCAAAGTAGCCAGTAGTACCGTCGCCAACAGAATAAACAGCGAACAGGCTGCAATGCAAACATAGCCAACAGGCCGTCGAAAGGGCGCAACTCCGCTTGTTTAAATTTCACTGAATTGCAACGCGGGCACTTTCTCCGTATCCAAAGCAGATGCGGCAGCCAATCGGGCCAATTCCGGCTCATATTCCCCATCCTGTCCGTGCCTCTTGGTCATAGGTCTGTGCAACCTAAAGCTCAGTTGCCGCGCCCATGCTTGAATTCGAGCCTAGCCAGGAGAGTAGACAACGGATGCTACCGGTGGCCATAGCCACACTGGAATCTGCCGCTCCGTAATAAAGGTGGATGATGTCTCCATCTGCGCCGATGGTTTGTCCGCAAGGAAACACCACGCCTTCCACATCCCCGCTAAGCTCATACGATGCTTCTGGGCCGAACATCCAGGAGTCTCCCCGTTGCAGGCATATATCTGGATGTTCCAGATCGAAGAGCGCCAGGCCCAGGCGGTAGATGCTTCCCGATGCCGTTTGCCTCACTCCGTGATAGATCATCAGCCACCCGTTGGCCGTTTCTATCGGCGGAGAACATAGTCCTATCTTGTTCGCATCCCACCATCCGCCGCGCCGCGCCGCGAGAATGATCTTGTGGCTTCCCCAATGCCGCAGATCAGGCGAGTAGGATATCCACATATGAGCGCCCAACGCCGTCATAGGCCGATGAACCAACGCCCAACGGCCACCTATCCTGTGAGGCAACAGCGCCGCATCTTTATCCTCGGGAGACATGATTACACCATACCGCTCAAAGTTCTTAAAATCCTTGGTAAGCGCAAGCGAGACTCCGGGACCTCCTCGCGAAAAGGATGTGTAAGCCACCGCGTATTGCTCGAGTTCCGGGACGTAGGTAATACGCGGATCTTCAATGCCCCATATCTCTTCTGGATATTCCTTTGGATTCGCCATCAACGTCGGCTGAGGGTCAATCCGCCATTCATCGATCCCGTTTGCTGAACGCGCGGCACAAAGATGCGACAGACCGCTGCGATCTTCAACGCGACAAAGCAGCAAGGTATCTCCATCTTCCAGCAGGACGGCTCCAGCGTTGAAGACACTGTTAATCGGATAGGGCCAATTGTCACGAATTAGGAGCGGATTGCCAGAATAGCGCGTAAACAGAGGCTTACCGGCACATGCTCCAATCTTTTCTTGCTCGTCGGAAACGGCCTCTGGCGATTCTATCTCAGCGCTGGTTGGATTCAATAGGTGACACTCATTTCCTGGTGCAGTTCGTCTGCGATTGCCACTTTGGCCGTCTGCATTTCGAGCAGAGCCATGAGGAAAGAGAGCGTGGATTCAGCTCCTTGATTCTCGTTTACGCGGTCCGGATGAAGACCGTCCCGACATCCGCCTGTCAATACATCATACAGCGGAACCTGCAAATCGTTCTTGCCGAGAAACCAACCAAAGACTCTGCGCGCTTCCTCAAGCCATTGGCTTTCCTCCGTCAACCTGTACACCTCAAGACAGGCAGAAACGGTTGCGCATGCCTCTACAGGTTGCTGATCGAAGCGCGCCTTTTCATTCCCTTCAATGAAGAATCCATTGGATCCTATCGGGACAAATATCTCCTTATCATCGCGGTGTTGCTCTGCAACAAGCCACTTCAGTGAATCCATTCCAGCTTCAATCATTCGCTGGTTGTCACTCCGCCATCCCGCAAGAATAAGCGCCTGCGAAAGCCTTGCATTCGAGTAGGAAAGACTCTTCTCAAACCACTTCCATGTATCTGAATGACTTCTCTCATAAATGTCAAGAAGTCGATTGGCAAGGATATTGCGTGCGCTTTGGATAACTCTGTCTCCTGGAAACCAGTCCAGATAGGCTTGCATACCGAGAATGCAATACGCCCAGGCTCGTGGACTGGTAAACGTAAGTGTGGCAGGGACTGCCGCTTCAAAGAGCCTCCCGGCCGCACCTCTTAGTCCTGGATTCTGCGAATGTCCAAGCACCTTCCCCAGCGACCACAACGCGCGCCCATGGCTGTCATCCGACCCAACATCTTCAAGCCACTTGTGGTTATAACCGAAGAAGTTTTTAAACCTCCCGGAATCGGCATGAAATGCAAGCCATAGAAAGGAGAGGTAGCGGTAGGAGAGGTTAGGATGCTCCCTCCGGTCCGCATACTCAGGGTTCTCGTCCAGAAGAATTGACACGATCAGCGCCCGTGCGTTGTCGTCGGTTGTATAGCCCTCACGGGTGTTCGGCACCGAAAAGATAGCGTGTTGCAGGATGCCGGTATCATCAGTCATGGTCAACAGATGACCTGGGTTCAGCGCGGGCAGAAGATCTGCCGAATTGATCGCAGGATCTTCCTGTTGGGCGGCTCTTGGATGTAACGAGCGTTCGAAGCGTGCCCTCTGAAAGCTCGCCATGTAGGCCCGCGCTGTCTTTGCCCATGTCGTTCCACGGGAGTGAAGATAAGCGCGCTTCCGCATAGCATGACGCTCCGCATTGTTCTCCAGCAACGCCAAGACCGCTTCAGCAATCGCGTCAGGGCGCTGGAACGGAACGATTACGCCTCGCTTCTCTGCAAGCAACTCCTTGGCGTGCCAGTACGGTGTGGAAACAATCGCCTTCCCGGCTCCGAGTGCAATCGCAAGCGTGCCGGAGACGACCTGTGCCTCATGCCGGTAGGGCGTGATGTAGATATCGGCAGCACCTACGTGCTCTAGAAGTTCCTCCGCACTCACAAAGCGATTATTGAAAATCACGTGATCGGAAACGCCAAGCTGCTCTGCCAGCGCTTGCAGTTCTTCCCGGTAACGCTCGCCTTCGCGCCGGCGGATATGCGGATGGGTTACTCCGGAGACAATATAAACCACATTTGGCTGTTTCACGAGGATCGCAGGTAACGCCCGAATAACGTTCTCAATTCCCTTGTTAGGAGACAGTAACCCGAACGTAAGTAGAACGAACTTGCCCTCGGTGCCGAACTTGTCTTTGTAGTAATTAGGGTCCATAAATGGAAGATCTGGCACTCCGTGGGGAATCACGTCGATTTTTTCGCGTGGAACCGAATAAACTTCGCGCAGCAGTTGGGCCGCCAGTTCGCTCATCACAATCATACGATCGGAAAGCTGTGCAATCCCTTCAAGCACCATTCGCTGATTCAATGCCGGATCGCGCAGCACCGTATGCAGCGTGGTCACCAACGGCATCTTCAATTTGCGCAGCAAGGTAAGTATGTGGCTGCCCGCGCTGCCGCCGTAAATGCCATATTCATGTTGCAGACAAACAAGATCGTTGCCATTGAAGTTGAGAAAATCGGCCGCACGCTCATAGGAGGATAGGTTCTCCTGCTCCAGCTCCAGACGAACTTGTTCCGGATACTGATAGCTTGAATCGGGATCGTTGACGGGAATGGCAAACAATCTTCCCTCTCCGTATTCAGTCGTAAGCGCAGCGCACAGGTCGGTCGTGAAAGTGGCAATGCCGCACTCACGCGGCTGGTAGTTTCCCACAAACGCAATGCGTGTTGGCAAAGGCAGCTTGCGTGCTTTCCTGGCGATATGCGAAGATGCTTCGTGAACGGGATTTACGCCAGCCTTCTCAGAATATATCATCTCAGGAAGTGACATCATGTCCTCCTTTCAACTTCAAATCCGGCCAAGAACCAGGAGAATAACAATAAACAAGAGGACCAGTCCAACTCCTCCGCTCAGATATTATCCCCAACTTCTGCTTGCTGCCACCGTGGCAAGGCGCCCATGAGCGCTAAGAATAGAATTACGATCAATACCGTTCCAAGCATTTGTACTCTTCGCAATTCTGCAAACAACTGGGATCACTGAACAGATGCCGCGGCCTCTTTCGAGACCGCGGCGGTTAAACAGTCTTGCTAGAGCAGACCTCCCGGTGTTACATTCGTTGGGCTGCCAATCGCATCACCGGAAACAACCAGCTCTACTCTCCGGTTTTCCTGCCTGCCCGCTGCGTTGTCATTGGAAGCTACCGGCAACGTATTGCCGTAGCCCTTGGCGCTTACGGAGCTTGTCGCTACGCCCTGTTCCACGAGATAATTGCGCACAGTGCCAGCGCGATTTTCCGACAGCCTCATATTCATATCATCGCCGCCGACGTTGTCGGTATAGCCGCCAACTTCAATGTTAAGTCCAGGGTAGGCGATAAGAATCCCAGCAACCTTCGCCAGTTTCTCCCGCGCACCTGGCTTCAACGAGTAATGTCCAGTGTCGAACAATACGTCGGACATACTGACAATCAGTCCGCGAGCGCTTTCGCGGGTTGCTAGAATCTTGTTCAACTGTTCGGACAATTGCGCACGCATTGCGGCCTTGTCACTATCGGCCTGCTGTTCATTCATTTGAGCCTTCTGGGCCGCTATGCGAGCTTGTTCAGTTTCAGCTTGGGCGGTTGAGATTGCGGCCGCCGAAGCGGATTGATTGGCGGTCAAGTCAGCCTGTGCTTTAATTGTGTCAGACTGGGCGGCCGAGATTGCCGCTGTCGAAGCAGTTTGGTTCGCAATTAGGTCGGCTTGCGCCCTTGCCGCGTCAGACTGGGCGGCTGTGACTGCGGCTGTCGATGCTGTTTGGTTCGCAGCCAGGTCAGCCTGAGCCTTCACCGCGTTGGCTTGCGCCATTGCCGTATCGGACTGCGCTTGATCTTTCAGACGTGTAGCGGCGTCGGCTTGAGCCTGCGAGCTAGCCTGCGCGTCGCTTGCAGCCTGGCGCTCATTGGCGAGACGATCCTCGTCAATCCTTTTGACCGCGATCTCGCGCGCATCTTCGGCGGTTTGAACTGCCTCTCGCGCGACGGCAATCAGCGGCTTTCTATCAACGTGCTTGTCGATGGCGTACGCATTGGCATTGTCCATCAACTGAACAGCGTGCTGGTAGCTCGCGCTCGCATACTGTTCAGCGCCCTCGGATTGAGCTATCCGCAGAGCATTCCGCGCCTCGTAGAATTCCAATGGAAGACTGGCGCTCAGAACGACGGGGTCGAACTTGTAACCCGTGGGAATGTAGCCCCCACGCTCCAGGAGCTCGTACTTGGCATTCACTGCTTCGGTGGTTCCTTTAGTGTCGGTGCGAACAACGTTCTCGAGGACTACAACGTTGCTGGGCTGCCGCACAGCGTAGTACGGCTCCGCGGTGACGATCAGAGCGAATGCCTGGAGGTCTGTGGTTGCAGTCAGCTTGCTTCGGTCATTGCCGCCTACCAGAACTTCTCCAAGATTCACTGGCCGTCCCTCGGGCGAGATCGCCCACAAGACGTAGGTGAGATACTCGCCGCCAAAGGTTGTCGGGTTTTGCAGGTTTCCGAATTCCGCTTCAACTTCCATGGTGCCACGCTTGCTTCTCACCTTGGCTCTTCCGTCCGCTGAAGGCAACAAAGTCGTCCCGGCGAAATCCACACTTGTGACTCCGCTGCGATGTTGATAGTTGACCGCCTGGACCGAGCGACTAATTACGATCACACGGTATGTGGACGCTGGACCTGCGGATTCGAGGACCATTGTCGCTTGCGGATTGGCTTGAGCAAACGCGCTCAAGCTGAGGGCACTTCCTACTACGAACAAAAGCATGCGCTTCATGATTCCTCTACAGGCGGTGCTCTGCCATACAGCGGTGGACGTTCATTTATTGGCGGGCGCAAATCTGCCAGGTCTCGGCAGGCTGATCTTTCAATGCCCGACGCGGAACTGAGAGATGTAACCGAAGAGCCCGAATAGCCCCATGAGCCATAGGACTACGACAATCACTACCACGCCGTTCAGTATCCCCTTAATCTGACTCTGCATGGGGATGAAACGGTTCACCAGCCATAGCAACAGGCCCACTACGACAAGTGTGATTACGGCAGTAATAAGTCGTGGCCCAGCGCCGAGCTGGGAGATGTAACTGAGCAGCAAGACCCTGTATAAGCTCGCGATCCACAGGATTACGGCAATCACTACCACGCCGTTCAGTATCCCCTTGATCTGACTTTGCATCGGGATGTAGCGGTTCACGAGCCATAACAACAGGCCCACTATGGCAAGCGTAATAACAAATTGGTAAAGCAGCATTTGATGTTCTCCAATCATTATGTGGACTTGTCCACACTCAGGGAATCTTCGAGGCGTTCGACAGATTCGTGTTGAATTGCTTGCTTCTTGCTTGGCTCATTTCTGAAGTTGCATATGCAAGAACGGAAATTGCTCCGGTCTAAAGAAAATGACGATCTTTGTGCCCTTGCACAACCTGGGCGGCAAAAAGGGCACAAATCCATTGATTTGCCTTAGCTCAGGAGCCAGCGGGGAGAGAAAAACGGTCATTTTTCTTCATGTTTATTGTTCCAAAGGAATAAGCAAATAGCTGAGCTATAATGCACAGGAGAATAATCGAAAAAGCAGGTATTCGACGGTGGGTAAATTCACACCGTTGCTTCCGGCGAGTCGGCATCCGCGCCTGCCGGCAGGCGATCCGGCAGGTCAAGACGCGCCACACCAATGCGGTTGTCGGCCATACCATAATAGACGTCGAAGCGATTGGGAGTTCCCAGATCGTCGCGCCGGTCGATACCAGTGGGGAACACGACATTGGCAACAATCCCATGGCGCTCTTCTGGCAGCTCCGGCGTCAACACCGGCTCCGCCGAACGGTAGCGGATCACGAGTGGATGCTCCCTGGAAAAGATCATTACTCCTGCCGAATAGCACAACATGGGCCTGCCGGTGTCAGGCCCCTCGATTTCGCTGACACCGTGGTAGATGATCAGCCAGCCGTGCTTGGTTAGGATGGGCGGCGTGCCGCCGCCGATTTTGAGCCGCTCCCAGGGCGAGACCGGAGATGCCAGCCGATGATGAAAGGTAAACTGGCCGGTGCGAAACGGCTTTTGGTCAAGCCTCATTTGACAGTACGAAATCCAGATGCTTTCCCGATCGATATCCACCTCGCGGGTCGCTGGACTACAGGCGGTTTCCTCGGGTCGAGTGCCTGGAAAAAGCGGCCGGTGAAGCAGGGCCAGCTCCGGCTGCCCGGATGGATCGGGAATGACGGCTGGGAAGAGGCTGGCATCCTTATCGTCTACGCTGCCGAATTCGATGCCGTCGCGCGAAGCAAATGTCGCGAGCCCCAGACGCTTCCAGTGAAAAATATCTTCCGATACCGCCAAAGCAATCCTCGGGCCATGGGACGACCATGCCGTGTAAGTCATCAGGTATCGCTGAAGCGGCTCTACAAACGTGACGCGAGGATCCTCGCAGCCGCCGCTGCCGTCGGGCCGCCGCTCATATTCGGCTTCCGGCTCCAGCGCGATGCCGAGCCTCTCGACGCCTGCAGGATCGCCGGCTTCATTGAACCGCACTCTCGCAATACCTATGCGCGAATAGTTTCCTTTTGCGACCAACCGCGGAAAAATGTATAGCTGCCCATCCGGGCCGCGCGCGGCTGCCGGATTGAGGACGCCTTCAGCCTCCAGGGGGTTTCCTGGCTCCGGCTCCATCACTATTCCCAGGCGACGCAGCTTGAATTCACTCATGCATCCACCTTGAAGAATCGAACTTGCTGACCGTCGTCCAAACAAGCGATGATCGCTTCGATCACACGCTTGGTCTCACTGGGGCCTTGAACAGGAATGGAAATCACTCCTGCCTGTTCGGCCGGATAATCGTTTCCTCCAGGAAACAAGGCATCTCCGACGTATATCATCTCTTTCAATGAAATGCCGAGAATGTCTCGCAGCTTTTTAACTCCGTAAGCTTTGTCAATGCCAGGTTTTGTAACATCAATGGAAGTCGCGCCACCAATTCGAACCGTAAACTCGTGTATGAGAGTGTCAAGGATTGCTTTAATAATCTTCCGCTTAGCGAAATCCGGATCCCATTTTTCCTTTTCTTCCAAGGGGGCCTGCTGGCCAAGAGCGGAATATGTCACCTGGCTTCCACGATCTTCAATGGTATTTCCCCATGTTCTTTCGACAGGAAAGCCCGCTGTTTCGATTGCTTTCTTCAAGGAACTGACGATCTTCTCTTTTTCATTCGCAGTGAAATCTTCTGAATAGAGCTTATTCCACTCTCCCGAGTATTGGAAAAATTGTGTCCCACAGGTTGGAAGCAGCGAAAGATTAACGAGGCGATTGTCTTGGGGAAGATTGGAGAGCAACTGTTTTTGAAACTGTAGCCACGCGCCTCCGGAGATGACCGCCACCTTGACGACAACGAGCAGGTTATGCAGAAGGCTCGACATCTCTGCATCAAGAGGCGATTTGCTGGCGGCGAGAGTTCCGTCAAGATCAAAGACAATCAGCTTTTTCACCATTCATCCGCCTCGGAACTCCTGCAATGCCATTTGGATCTTCGGGATTAGTGAGCCATTTCGTTGTTGATCGGTTTGAACTATTCGGGGATCGATCTGCAACGAACTCATAGCACTGCATGAGTGAAAGGCCTGCTCAGGGATTGAAGCGGTTGTGTGGCTAGACTGATACACGCGGAGCCGCAAGTTGCCCAATCTTCTACGGAAGCGAATGTCGCGGCAGGCCGCGTGGAACCCACGCCAGGTCTCCACTGAGAACGTAGATAGCGATAGCTGAAATCATGAAGACTGCGCCGACCCAGAAGCGCCAGTCACGATGCATACGCCTCCAGTATGGGCCGGGATCTGGCTCACCACTATTGCTACTATTTCCTTCGCGGTTGTGTTTGCTTCCGGTCATCTCTCCTCCATTTCATAAAATTCGCGCAAAGTAAAAGCGGAAGGCTCTCTTGAAGTGTACACTTGCCGGTTCCGCTCATCGCGGCCTTCGCTATGGTCTCTGAGCAACTGCAGTTGTGACTTGAGTCGGCCTGTTAATATCTGCTACTGGTGAGCTAACAACCGGCATCGGTTTGTTCACGGGTATTTCGGTTCCCGCAGGGAAGATGAGAATCTGGATCGAGCCCCAATCCGCGTCCATATTTGGTCCTGCCTGCTTACCCAGACCCAAGGTCTTAAGCTGGCTGTCGTCAAATCCATAGTTATCGACCAGGTACTCGCGCACCACCATGGCCCTGGCGTCGGTGAGCACCTGGTCCTTCTGCGTATCGCCTTCCATGCCTGTTGAAACCACTACAACAGCAAATCCAAATTGATTCCCTGCCAGGAACTCGCCGCCGGCATTGAGAGACTTTTGATTTTTCAGCTTGGCCGAATCACGAGCATCGAAGAGTTGCTTTGCTGTATAGGTAAACGCCTTCAAGGGCGTATCCGGCGGCAGCCCGCTAATTTTATTTGCCGCCAGAGCGGAGGAGTCTTCGTACCCACGCTTATTGAAATACCCGCGCAATAAGAAGTTATGTTTCAGAGCCTCCATATTCTCCTGAAAGTTCGTCACCCCGGTCTGCGCCTGGAGCATCGTGGCGTGCAGTGTAGTTGTGGTCTGTTCCAGGTTGTTATAGAGTTGCTTGTCGTTCACCAGCGCTCCCACAGTTCCCTGGCCCGAGTCGATCTTGGCGCTTACCGAATTCAGATGTTCCGTGGCTTGCTGGCTGCTACCCAGAATACCGTTCGCCTTCTTGAGCATATCCGCCATCAAAAGCGGAGGTTCACTCTCGATGAGATCGCCATCTTTTACGTCGGCTTGCCCGGCAGATCCAAATGAAATGGCCAGGAACTGATTGCCCAGCACTCCTTCCGTTTCGATTGAAGCCACGGAGTCCCGCTTGATGATCTCGTGCGTTGATCTGTCGAGATCCATGACCACCGTGACCTTTTCACCTGGCTTGTGAGGCAAATCGATGCTATGCACAGTTCCGCTGTGAACCCCGCCCACCTGCACGTCGGCTCCATTAGCCAGGCCCGCCACATTGTCGAATTGCGCTTTAAGCCGGTAAGTGGAGCTAAACAGATAGTTCTTGCCTCCGATAACGAAGACCCCGGCAGCCAAAATTGCCAGCGCCACAACGATGAATGCTCCCAGCCGCGCCACTCTCGACATATATCCTCCTACGACAGTTTCAGAAAGTCTTCGACAAATTCGATGTCGCTTTGTTGAAGATCTTCAAACGTGCCTTCGATTACAACATTTCCCTGATCCAGCAGGGCCAAACGATTAGCAATCGTCCTGGCGCTGTGCAGGTCGTGAGTTACCACAATGGATGCCATCTTACGCTCCCGCTGGAGCTTGAGAATCAAATCGTCGATCTCGCCCGAGCTGATGGGGTCAAGGCCTGCCGTGGGCTCGTCAAGAAGCAGTATCTCCGGCTCCAGCGCGAGCGCGCGCGCCAGACCTACACGTTTTTGCATGCCGCCAGAGATATCAGAAGGCATCGTATCCAGGTTGCCTTCCATGCCCACTTCAGCCAGCAACTGCTTCACACGCTCGCCGCGTTCGGATCTGGACATATCTTTCCGATGGTGTACGAGGGGAAATGCGACATTCTCAGCTACTGTGAGCGAATCGTAAAGCGCTGCATGTTGAAACAGGAAGCCCATTTTCTTCCTAATTTCGCCCATCCTATCAAGCGCCAGGCCGGCGATATTCTGGCCATGGATGCAAACCGATCCCGAGTCGGGTTTTTCAAGGCCGATGATAAGCCTCAGCAGCACGCTTTTTCCCGTGCCACTACGTCCGAGCACGGCCAGAGTTTCTCCGCGGTTCACGCTCAGGCTAATCCCGTTGAGAACCATGTGATTTCCAAAGGTCTTTCGCAAGTTCTCGACCGCGACAACCGGCGCACTGCCGTCATCCTCAGATCGCTCTTGCTTCATCGCGATGTCATAGGCTGTGGCCATTCATATCTCACGAAAAAGTGCGTCAACGGTTAAGGGTTAAGGGAAGACAACCAGAATGAATTTCACCAGGACAACATCAGACAGAATCACAAAGAGCGATGCAAGGACCACCGAGTTTGTGGCTGCGCGGCCAACGCCTTCCGCTCCTCCGCGTGTGCGCATTCCCTGAAAGCACGCTATAAGCCCGATGATCAGGCCATACACCGAGGTCTTGAATGTCTGCGGCAGGAACGCACTGAAAGTCGCGCCCTTGAAGCCGTCCTGAATGAACTGATGAAAGGAGAGCGGCTCGACCAGCGTTTGCGCAAACCAGCCCATCAACAGGCCGCATCCATCGGCGACTAGAGTCAGTAACGGCAGCATTAGGATGCAAGCCAGAATTCGTGTCGCTGCCAGATACCGATAAGGATTGATTGCCGATGCTTCAATGGCGTCGATCTGCTCGGTAACTTTCATCGATGCAAGTTCCGCGCTAATGCCGGCTCCCACGCGCCCAGTCACAACCAGGCCGGTGATGAGCGGACCCATCACCTGGATCACTGAGTACACGAGCGTGGCGGGAAACATGGATTTGGCGCCGAATCGACTTAGACTGTAGCGTGCTTCCAGCGAGATGATCACGCCGATGGCGGAGCCAGCCATGACGACTACCGGGAAAGACTTCGATCCAACCTCGTCGAGTTGACGGATTAACTCGCGCCACTCATATGGCGGTGTTACAGCTGCGCGCAGGACCTGCCAGAAGAATATTCCCAGGTTGCCGAACCACTCGAAGAAGCCTTCAAACAGCCCGGCGGCAGAACTCGCAGCGGTGTTCATGAATACGGTCCCCCGTCCAGGAAGCGGCGGGTTGATGACTGCGACGGAAGTGAATTCGCTGTTGCTCAATGGTTTGGACCTGGTTCTGGCGAGCCGTGCGCATTGTTCAAGTGCATGCGATGAAGCAAGGAGTGGGGTCCGCTATAAAAGAACTCCAGGGCAATGTTCTCGCCCGCAAATGCCAGCAGGCCGTAGTTGCCCGCCCTAAACGCGTCCTTGGCGCCGTAGCGGTTGGGGTACCAAGCATAGGTGGCGGTCATCGTGCCCGCATACGGCCCGACGAGCGCAGGGACAGAAAAGACACGGTGGCCGTCTTTGCCGCGGCGCGCCGTCAAGGTCGAAATCACGGCATGGTTCAGCCGCGGAAACACGCCTCCGCACTCGCAACGGTAGTACAGCGCGTCTTCCTTGAAGGCCTCCGACAGCCCATAGCGCGTCGTTGTAGCCACCATCGCGATGCCGTAGTCGGACCCGAATCGCTTGGCGTAACCCTCAACGCCTTGATTCCATTCCGGAGGAGCATTGGTTGCCTGGTTAATGCCGGCGCCGAGTGCGGCTCCGGCAATGGGGTACGGACCAAACGCATCGAAAACGTAGTTGATGACCTTTGTTTTCTGCGTCGGGCGCACGTACGTCAAATCAACCAGGCTTGAGGTCGTGCTTGCTTGAGTGCCGGAGGAATCTCCCGCATAGGGTAGTGATTGCGATCCTGCTGTCACTGACAAAAATGCCATGACTACAGCTACCAGCAACAGAAACATTACTCGGCGGACCTTTTTGTCGATAGGCTCGTTGATCGATCGGTACCCCAGTATGCCCGCCAGATCACCGAGGCAAGCGAACAAAGACTGCGAATTCCGTCTTCTCATGGATGGCGTCACGATCTCTCCTTCGATCAACATGCATATCTCTTACATGGCGCCGTAAAAAACAAGTGTTGTCGCCAACTGCGCCCTTATAGATATTGTCAGAGTTGAAATATCGATGAATGGTCATTATTGCTCGCGATTGAAGATATGTTTCCTAATATAGTGTCCGGATCAGACAAAGCGCGCGAAAATCATTCCGGACTGCGCTATCTGACAGCGGGGTGCCTGTCCAAAAGAGCACAGATATATTCTTGCATGATTGCAGACAATAAGGCTCCGGCCACTTTCACGGTTCGGCGAGGAGACCGTCATGCCTGAAGTTCGTGCATTTCCTTCTATCCCCACGAAGATTCTATTGCCCATTGATTTTAGCCCATCATCCCAGGCGGCTTTGGAGATGGCGGCGGACCTTGCTCAGCACTTTCATGCCAAACTCCATCTTGTAAATGTCATTCCATTTTTCCCCACTACCACTCTCCCTGACCTGATCCCCGAAACCGAATTCATCCAGGAGGCGAGAACATTTGCAGAACAGCATCTGGCCAAGTGCCATGCTGCTCTTGTGGCCAAGGGAGTCAAGGCGAGTTCCAGCGTCGAAGTAGGAAATGACGTGGCCGGGAGCATCATGGAGGTGGTGGAGCGCGAACATATCGACATGGTCGTTATCTCCACCCACGGCATCTCCGGCTGGCATCCACTGGTATTCGGCTCGATTGCCGAGAAGGTCGTCAAGCTGGCGCAATGTCCGCTCTTGCTTCTTCGCTCAGCCAAGCCTGGGAGCGGCGGGAAGATTTCATCCGGGCGCTCCATGGAATGATGGTAGGGAAGGCGACGGAATAATAGAACAAAGTGTAATCCCAAGCAGACCTGTCGCGCTTGAAACCTAATGCTGAATCGCAGTCTCTGACTTTTTAGGCTTTCGCGTGACCTGAGCTGGCGTAGGCAACTGCGACCGATCCCAACCTCCGCCCAGAGATTCAATCAGTTGAACCGACGCCGTTATCTCCTGTACTCGCAGATTCGTCAGAGACTGCTGGTTGGCAAGCAAAGTAATTTGCGCTGTGATCACATCGATGTATGGATCAATGCCCGTTTCGTATCGCCCCAACTCCAGCTTCAGAAACATCTGTGAGGAGTCGACAGCTTCCTGCTGGCGCTGTACCTGTTGCGACAAAATGCGAACCGCAGCGAGCGCGTCTTCCACCTGCTGGAATGCAGCAAGCACGGATTGGCGATACGCGGCGAGATTGGCATTGTACGTGGCGATGTACTGATTTACGGTCGCGCGGCGCAGGCCACCATCATAAACAGTTTCTGAGACCGATGGGCCGATAGACCAGAAACGGCTAGGCCAATCCACGAGGTTCTTGATGGCCGAGCTTTCTAAGCCGCCAGTGGCTGAGAGCGTCAATGCCGGGTAATAAGCTGAATCAGCGACCCTGATCTGCGCATTGGAGGCGGCCATCTTCCGCTCCGCTGCTGCAACATCGGGCCGCCGTTCGAGCAATTGGGACGGTATGCCCACGGGAATAGGCGGCGGTGCGCTCGTTCTAGGTTCGACCGGAATGGAAAACGCTGAAGCCTGCTTGCCGATGAGCATGGCAATCGCATGTTCATACTGCGCTCGCGCAATTCCGATATTGATTGCCGCGGATTGCGCGCTCTCCAAAGTTGTCTGCGCTTCGACAACTGAGATCTGGTCGGCCACGCCAGTGTCATAGGCAGACCGCACAACTTCTAGTGCTTTCTTGTCGGCTTCCACTGTGTCATTGAGGATTTGTTGCAGCGCGTCCTGACCGCGAATCTCAAAGAAGTACTGGGCAAGGCTGGCTTGTTCAGTCAACCGTTCATTTTCAAGGTCGGCCGCTGTCAATTGGGCGGTATATTGGCTGGCGCGCACCGCGTTGCGTACCTTTCCCCAGAGATCGGGCTCCCAGGACACATCAGCCGAAAGCGAAAACACCTGCGACTGTTTACCGGCTGTGGTACTGGAGCTGGCCGCAGACCCAACGTTTGAGGATGACTGTGATCGGGTGTAAGAGCCACCTACGCCTACCGTCGGGAAATACTGCGAGCGCGCCTCACGCACCAGAGCTCGAGCTTCCATAAAGTTCTCGAAGGCCTGCCGGATGTTCTGGTTGTCGATGTTGAGTTGATCTTCGAGCGCATTCAATTCCGGCTCATTGTAAATCTCCCACCACTTGCCGCGAAGAGCCGCATCCTGGGGCTGCGCGACGGCCCACCCATCGAAGTTATTGGACTGCTCGGACGACTCCTTGAAGACCGGAGGCGCCGTCATGGTGGGTGGAAGATACTTCGGCCCAACATTGCATCCAGCCAAAATCGCGCAGAACACAGCGACGGTGAGTGTAAACAACGCCGTGGACAGTCTCCGGAATGGTACGATCGACTTTTTCATCACGAGTACTCCAAAATCATCCTTTGTTAGGATGCCTTTGCGGTTTCTGGGCGTAGAGTAACTGGCTGTCTACCCTTGAAATGGAGACGCAAGCGATCGAAGGCCAGATAGACGACGGGCGTGGTATAGAGAGTCAGCATCTGGCTGACAATCAGTCCGCCCACGATGGTGATGCCCAGCGGGCGTCTGAGTTCGGAGCCGGTGCCGGTGCCGAAAGCCAGCGGCAGCGCGCCAAACAGGGCGGCCATCGTCGTCATGAGGATCGGGCGAAAGCGAAGCTGGCAGGCTTCAAAAATGGCCTCGGTGGTGGTCTTGCCATGTTCCCGCTCCGCAACCAGAGCAAAGTCGATCATCATAATCGCGTTCTTCTTCACGATGCCGATCAACAGGATGATGCCGATGATCGAGATCACGCTGAGATCAACCTTGAACAGCATAAGAGCGAGCATGGCTCCCACGCTGGCTGAAGGCAACGTGGAAATGATTGTAAGAGGATGAACCAGGCTCTCGTACAGAATGCCGAGGACAATGTAGACCGCGAGTATTGCCGTGATGATGAGAAGGGGCTCGCTGGCCAGCGAGGTTTGATAAGCTGCCGCCGTTCCGGCAAAAAAGCCGCGAACGGTTTGCGGCATATTTAGCTTCTCCTGCATCTGGGCAACCATGCGGGTGGCGTCGCTCAACGACATATTCTCTGCAAGATTGAACGATACAGTTACGGATGGAAAAGAACTGGTGTGATTGATGGTCAGCGGCGTGGTGCTCGCTTGCGCCGAGGTGACCGTGGAAAGCGGGACAATGCCGCCGCCCGAGGTGTTGAGATAAATATTCTTCAAGCCATCGGGGCTCTGCCAGTACGGTGGCGCTACCTCTAACACCACGTAATATTGATTCAGTTGTGTATAGATAAGGGATACTTGCGACTGGCCAAAGGAGCCGGAAAGAGACTTGTCTAAAGATTGCGGCGTGATGCCAAGACGCGCGGCAGAGGGGCGATCATAGCTGATCAGCTCTTGCAGGCCGTTATTCTGCGCATCGCTGCTCACATCCTGGAAGCCGGGCAGCTTCTGCATTCCCGCGAGCAGGATGGGACCCCAGTGCGCCAGATCCGCCACATTATCCGACTGTATGGTGTATTGGTACATAGCATTGCTCGAGCGTCCTCCGATGCGTAAATCCTGCGCCGCCTGAAGAAAGGCCGAAGCGACCGGAAGACGGTTGAGCTTGGGCCGCAAGCGATCGATAACAGCCGCCGCTGAAATCTTCCGCACATTGAGCGGCTTCAGCGCGATATTGATACTGCCGGTGTTTCCGCTGCCCGTATGGACGATGACATTCGCGACAGCCGGGTCAGCCTGGATAACTTTCTCGATTTGCAGAATCGAGTTGTCCATCACCGGAAACGATGCATCCTGCGGACCTCGCGCATTGCCTGTCAGAACTCCCGTATCCTGCTGCGGAAAGAAGCCAAAGGGAATAATGTATATGAGATAAAAGTTCAGCGCAATAGTGAGCAGCAACAGGGTCAACATGGGCGCCGGATGCTTTAACACCCACGCCAGAGTGCGGCTATACGCGGAGAGCATCCATGTAAATCCACTCTCGGTTATCCGATAAGCGCTGCCGTGCTTGATGGTCCTCTCATCCTTGAGAAGATACGCGCACATCATGGGCGTGGTGGTCAGCGAGATCAACATCGAGATAATAATTGCCGTCGACAGCGTGATGGCAAACTCGCGGAACAGCCGGCCTACGATTCCGGCCATGAGAAGAATCGGAATAAAAACCGCAATCAGCGACATGCTGATGGATAAAATCGTAAAGCCAATCTCCTTTGAACCCTGGAACGCGGCCTTCATCGGAGGCATGCCTGCTTCGCGGAGGCGTGAAATGTTTTCCATCACCACGATGGCGTCATCGACGACGAAGCCTGTCGAGATGGTCAGCGCCATCAGCGAGAGATTGTCGATACTGAAGCCAAACAGGTACATGACTGCGAATGTGCCGATGAGAGAGGCGGGAACGGCGACGGTGGGAATCAGTGTAGCTCGCCAGTTGCGCAGAAAAACGAAGACGACAAGAATCACCAGGATGACCGAGAGGATGAGCGTGCTCTCCACATCGCTCACAGAGGCGCGGATGGTTGTGGTGCGGTCAAGAACAATAGTTGTCTTGATACCTTGCGGAATGGACGCTTCGATCGACGGCAACTCCGCGCGTACACGATCGACGGTATCGATGATGTTGGCTCCCGGTTGGCGAAAGATCATGATGGTGATCGAGGGCGTGCCATTCAGATATCCTGCGTTGCGGATGTTCGACTGTCCTTCAGAAACGTCTGCAACATCCGACAGCCTCACCGCGGCTCCGTTTTTGTAACCCACAATCAGCGGCTTGTATTGGTCTGCGTGGGAGATCTGGTCGTTGGTGACAATGTCCGCGGTCGTATTTCCATCTGAAATCTGGCCTGCCGGCTCATGAGCGTTCTGCTGGCTCAATACAGACTGAATGTTCTGGATTGTGAGTCCGTGGCTGTTGAGCAGAGTCGGGTTCACTTCCACGCGTACGGATGGACCGGAGCCGCCGCCGACCGAGACCTGTCCGACACCCTCGATCTGCGAGAGCTTTTGCGCGATGATCGACGACGCCTCGTCATAGAGCGTTGGCTTGTCGTACTTATCCGAGGTAAGTCCCAAAATAATGATCGGTGAATCAGCTGGATTGACTTTGCGGTAAGTAGGGTTGGCTGGCAGGTTTGCGGGTAGGTAAGTCCGCGCCGCGTTAATAGCCGCCTCCACGTCTCGCGCCGCGCCGTCGATGTCGCGGCTCAGATCGAACTGCAGCGTAATCGAGGTGCTGCCCAGCGAACTCGATGAAGTCATCTCGGTGACGCCGGCGATGTGGCTAAACTGACGCTCCAGCGGAGTTGCAATTGCGGAGGCAGTGATCTCGGGGCTGGCGCCGGGCAAACTGGCGGAAACCGAGATCGTTGGGAAATCCACTTGCGGCAAAGGGGAGACAGGCAGAACATTGAAGGCGATAGCCCCCACGAGAATGATGCCCGCTGTCAGAAGTGTAGTGGCTACTGGTCTGCGAATGAAGGGGGCGGAGATATTCATCATCCCTCCGCCGGTTGTGGCTCGTTGCCGCTTACGATAGCTTTCGGCGAACGGCTGAAGCGATGGCCAATGCGATCGAAGAAAACGTAGATGACTGGCGTTGTGTAAAGCGTGAGCACCTGGCTCAGCAGAAGTCCGCCAACCATGGCAATGCCCAGCGGGCGCCGCAACTCTGAGCCCATGCCTTGACCCAGGGCCAGCGGTAGACCCGCCAGTAGAGCAGCCATAGTGGTCATCATGATGGGGCGGAAGCGCAGCAGGCAGGCATCATAGATCGCATCCGTTGAGTTCTTTCCGTGCTCTCGTTCTCCCTCCAACGCAAAGTCAACCATCATAATTCCATTCTTCTTAACAATGCCGATCAACAGAATGATGCCGATGATGGCGACAACGCTGAGGTCCTGCTTGAAGAGAATGAGGGCCAGCAATGCGCCTACGCCTGCCGAGGGCAGTGTAGAGAGAATGGTAATGGGGTGAATGAAGCTCTCATAAAGGATTCCCAGCACGATATACACGGCAGCCAGTGCGGCAAGAATCAACAAGCCCTCATTGGCGAGCGATCCTTGGAACGAGGCGGCGGTGCCTTGAAAGCCATATTGGACGCTGGCCGGCATGTTCAGGTCCTTTTGCGCCTTCTCGATAGCCGTGATTGCGCCTCCCAGCGCGGCGTTGGGCGCAAGATTGAATGATATGGTCACTGCCGGAAATTGGCCCTGATGATTGATCGAGAGCGGCTCAACTGTTCTTTCAATATGAGTGAACGCACTGAGAGGCACGGCATTGGAGGCCGCGGTAGAGGAGACTGCGTTCGCCGCTGAAGAAGCGTTGCTCGCGCCCACATTGGATTTAATCGCATTCGACGGCGCGCTGAGTGCTGCCGAGGACGGAGTATATGCCACGGCCGTCGTGGTCGCATTTGAACCTGCGGACGATGATCCCGAGGATGCAAAGGACGAGGAAGCGCCCGGCCCGGAGCCTCCCGCGGAAGTATTGGTCTGGATATACAGATCCTGAAGTCTTCCGGGGCTTCGTTGGAAATTCTGATCGGTTTCCAAAATCACGTGATACTGGTTCAACTGCGTATACATGGTGTTGATCTGACGCTGGCCATAAGCGTCATAAAGCGTGCTGTCGATGGTGGACGGCGCAATCCCAAGCCGCGATGCGGTGACGCGATCAATCACCAGCGATACCGCCAGGCCTCCGGTTTGCTGGTCGGTAGCCACATCGGCAAGTTGAGGCAGCTGCTTCATCTTGTCGACCAGCCGGCCGGTCCACAGGTTCAACTCGTTCGCATCCGGGTCCTCCAGCGTGTACTGGTACTGCGTACGGCTGACGCGGTCATCCACCGTGATGTTCTGCACCGGGTCCATGTACAGCACGATACCCTCGACCGGCTTGAGACTCGTTTGCAGCCTGCGAATCACATCGGAGGCGCTGATGTTGCGCTCATTCAGCGGCTTCAGGTTGATGGACATTCTCCCGCTATTCAGCGTCGTGTTCGTACCGTCCGCGCCAATAAAAGAAGATAGGCTCTCTACCGCTGGGTCCTGAAGAATGATGGCTGCAAGTTGCTGCTGCTTCTGCGACATGGCCGCAAAGGAGATAGTCTCCGGCGCCTGAGAGATACCCTGAATGACACCCGTATCCTGCGTAGGGAAGAACCCCTTGGGAATGACGATATAGAGGACAATAGTAAGCACCAGGGTGGCGGCAGCCACCAGCAAGGTGATGGTCTGGTACCCCAGAACGAACTTGAGTGTACGGCCGTAAAAGGCGATGACTCTTTCGAAGACGCGCTCCGAAGCCTTGAAGAAGCGTCCCTGCTGTTCTTTGGGAGTCTGGTGAAGAATCCGCGAGCACATCATGGGCGTTAGGGTTAGCGACACGACGGCTGACAGAATGATGGTGACGGCCAGTGTAACCGCGAATTCGCGAAAGAGGCGGCCGACAACGTCGCCCATGAAGAGCAGCGGAATCAACACGGCGATGAGTGAGACGGTAAGAGATATGATAGTGAAGCCGATCTGCTCCGCGCCTTTCATCGCCGCCTGCATCGGCGTGTCCCCCGCTTCAAGATAGCGAGTAATGTTTTCGATCATGACGATCGCGTCATCGACCACAAAGCCGGTGGAGATGGTGAGCGCCATCAGTGAAAGGTTGTCCAGGCTATAACCCATCACATACATGACGCCGAAGGTGCCAACCAGGGAGAGCGGCACCGCTATGCTGGGGATGATGGTTGCGTAAAGGTTGCGCAGAAACAGAAAGATGACCATCACCACCAGGGCAACGGTAAGCAGCAACTCAAACTCGACGTCGGAGACGGAAGCGTTGATGGCCGTGGTGAGATCAGTGAGCGGCGTGACCTTGATGGATGCAGGTAGGTTCACCTCAAGCTGCGGCAGAATCGCCTTGACGGCCCTCACCACGCTGATGGTATTCGCGCCGGGCTGCCTCTGGATGTTAAGGATCACCGCGGGCGTCTGGTTCATCCACGCAGCCTGCTTGTTGTTCTCGATGCCGTCCACCACTTGAGCAACATTGCTTAGCATGATGGGCGCGCCATTGCGGTAAGCAACTACAACATTTCGATAGTCTGCGCTTGTTACCAATTGATCGTTGGCATTGATCTGGTAATCCTGATGAGGTCCGTCAAAGTTGCCCTTGGCTTGATTGACGCTAGTCTGTGTAAGCGCCGTGCGCAGATCCTCCAGGTTGAGCCCGTACGACGACAGAGCCGTCGGATTGGCCTGAATGCGCACCGCTGGCTTCTGTCCTCCGCTGATGCTCACCAACCCGACGCCGCTCAACTGAGAGAGCTTGGGCGCAAGCCGCGTATCCACCAGATCCTCAACCTGTGACAATGGCATGGAGTCGGATGTGATAGCCAGCGTGAGGACTGGCGCATCCGCGGGATTAGTCTTGCTATAAACCGGCGGCGAAGGAAGATTCGAGGGCAGAAAGCTCTGCGAAGCGTTAATTGAAGACTGAACTTCTTCTTCGGCGATGTCGATATTCAAGGTGAGGTCAAATTGCAGTACGATGACAGACGATCCGCCGGAACTGGTCGAAGTCATCTGGCTCAGCCCTTGTAGTTGGCCGAACTGCCGCTCCAGGGGTGCGGTCACCGTAGTAGCCATCACATCCGGGCTGGCGCCGGGATAAAAGGTCAGAACCTGAATGGTGGGATAATCGACCTCCGGCAAGGCGGAGACCGGCAACTGGGTATACGCAACGATACCCACCAGCAGGATGGCGGCCATCAACAGCGCGGTAGCAACAGGACGCTGAATAAAGGGCGCGGATGGATTCACGGAGTATTACCTTCAGCAGCATTTGCCGGCGCCGCCTGCTTCGAAACGACGACCTTACTTCCGGCCTGCAACTTATCAAAGCTGCTAGTGGCCACAACCTCGCCGGGGTTAATTCCCTGTACCTCAGTTATGCCGCCGTCCGCAACACCCGTCTTAATGTTGCGCACACTGGCCGTTCCGTTCGCAATCACATAGAGGAACTCCACCTGCCCATTGTGTTGAACAGCCGCGGTAGGAACCAGCGTAACGCCTTTTAGAGTATTCACCAATAATCTTGTGTTGACAAACTGGTTCGGAAAGAGAGCGCCATTCTTGTTATCGAAAAGCGCGCGTAACTTGACCGTTCCTGTCGTGGTGTCGATCTGGTTGTCGATGGTCTGTAACTTACCCGATGCTATCTTGGTGGTTTGGGAGCGATTCCACGCATCGACGGGCAGCGTATGCATCTGTCGCATCCGCGCCTGCACCTGTCCCAGGCTGTCTTCCGCAACCGTGAACACCACAGTAATAGGACGTTCCTGTGTGATGACCACCAGAACGGTGGCGCCGGTTGCCTGCACCACGTTTCCGGGGTCCACGAGACGAAGACCGGCCCGGCCGGCAATCGGCGCGGTAATGTGACAGAAGCTGAGTTGCACCTGGTCATAATTCACAGTGCCTTGGTCATTCTTCACAGTGCCCTTGTCCTGCAGTACGATCTTTTCCTGATCGTCCAGCAGTTGCTTGTTGATGCTGTTTCGCGACCACGCTGTTCGGTATCGATCCAGATCCATCTGAGCCTGAGCCAGAACGTTGGTGTCGCGTTCCAGCGCGCCTTCGGCCTGGGCCAACTGTGCCTGGTAGGGTCGCGGATCGATGTCGATCAGCGCACTCCCTTTCTGAACGAATTGCCCTTCGCTGTAATGCACCGCGGTTAAGACTCCATTGGCCTGCGCGGTGATGAAGGTTGTATAGACCGGAGTAACAGTACCGATAGCGTCGAGGTATATGCCAATGTCACCCTTCGTTGCAGTGGCGGCCGTGGCAGTGACAGAAGGCTTCACGGCAGCCAGCGCGCGCTTGGCAGCCGCTGCCTTCACTGCGTTATTGTGGACAAACATGATAACGATCGCGACCAGAAACAGCAGCAGAAGCAGGCTTGTCCACAGAATCCAGCGCCTTCGATACCAGGGAGGCGGCTGAGACAACTGATGATCTGCGCCAATGTGCTGAAAACTCGATTGATCTTCATACTCAGGCATGCAGGACTCCGCGCTCGCACATATTGGCAATGTGCTCCTCGTAGAATCACTGAATCTTGGCGCAATAGTATGCTCTGTTTTGCTCACTTTTAGAACGCCTGCTGGCTCATTCTATGAAATTATCCGCAAATATGGAGCTTATTTGGCAAGTCATCATTTCCTGCTCTTTGTAGTCCAACCGCATGGTCCTGACGCTTCGGGGTTCGGAATATACCTATTCTTGCCTGTTATCGGATAATCTCCCGTATTTACAGTTGGTCTTTGAAATGCTGTTCTATGTGAGCGGAACAGAACAGACATACGCCTGAGCCAAACGAGATGATTACAAGTACTTGACTGTAAATGTCCTCAAGCAATAAAGAGGCTTTTTCCTGGGCGTTCATCCACCACACCGGACAAACCGTTAGAATGGGGCTGTATTTTGAAGAACAGAGACACCCGAAGTGCATTTGACTGCGCCGCTTTTCTTGCAATCGCGGGACTGGGTCGCAAGATCGTTCATTTGGAGCCTAAAGAGACCTTTTTCTCCCAGGGAGATGAGGCCAACACCGTCTTCTATCTCCAGACAGGCCGGGCAAAACTCACTGTCGTCTCGCAGAACGGCAAAGAAGCCACAATCACGCTCCTTTCTGTTGGCGATTTCGTTGGAGAGGAGTCTCTGGCATCCATTCCTGGATTGCGTCTGGCGACGGCCTCAGCTGTCAACTCGTGCGTGGCGCTCAAGATCACCAGGGAAGAGATGGCACGCGCGATGCATGACGAACCGGCGTTCGCGGACTTCTTTCTGAAATTCATGCTGGCTCGCAGTATGCGAATTCAGGCAGATCTTGTTGATCAGCTTTTCAATTCCAGCGAAAAACGTCTGGCGAGGATTCTCCTGATCATGGCGGAATTCGGCAAGCCCGGCGAACGAGACACCTTCATCCCTCCCATTTCACAGGAAACGCTGGCGGAAATGATCGGCACAACACGGTCGCGGGTCAGCTTCTTTATGAATCGCTTTCGTGCCCTCGGTTATATCAATTACAACGGCCGCATCCAGGTGAATAAGTCGCTGCTCAATGTGGTTCTTTTCGACCAATTGCCAGAACATAATTCCCAAAAGCCACTCCTTTCCACAACCAGAGCTGATCTGAAGTTCGCCAAGTTGAAAGTTGAAACCATTCTGGAGCCTGTCATCCCGATAGCAAAACGATTCTGAGGCCCGTCATTCCCATAGTTGAAGCTGTTAAGCGTAAGTTTTTAGATGTAGCGTCTGATTGAGAAGAGCTAGGTTATTATATGGACAATTTGCCGCGCCCTTTCCGGTCGTGAACGAGGTGAACCATGGGCAGGACGGTCGCTATTGCTTGTGCGCATGAACAATAAATCGTTCCGGGGCTGCGCCGATATAGTAAAACGGATAGCAGGTCACAAGGGTTAGAGCGGATTCAGTTGTGGGGGCCAAAACGCCATTGTCGCTGGGGGAAGTGATTCGGATCCAATCTACATCGTACTTGGCGATTCCAGTAGCTGTCTCAAGCTGAATCTCGTCATCCTTGCGAATGTCCTTCAAAGCACGAAAGTAGGTATCCCTGTGCCCGGCGATACCTATGTTACCCGACTCGCCGGGGAGCGCCGTCCCTTTGATGTGACCTACACCCAGCCGTAGAGTTCGCGATGTCGTCCCTTGCAGAACGGCAACCGATACTCCAATCCTAGGAATGTCAATGCGGCCCAGAACATCCCCTTCTTTGATTGTGAGAACAGGTTGCTCTATCTTATACTGTTCTTCCGCTTGAATCTGTTTATCCAGGGTCAACACGGCATTTTTCTGATAGATCCTTGCACTGATCAAAGTAAACGCAACATATGAAAGCGCTAGAATACCGGCGATCAGCAAAATGAGCCGCGTCCAGCGCATGAGCCGCTGGTTCCGCGCTGCAAATAATTTATGATCAGTTATGGGAATCATGGCCGGCCGTCCCATAAACCGGTGGTGGAAGCGTCAAAGGCACGAAGTAACCAGCCCGTGTGCGTGCCGATAAGCGACCATGCCCCGGTGAGCTAACCTTCACATCGATGACCCGATACCCGCCATCTTGCTTTAGAATCGTGGGAACATAGGCCAGCGTGTACTGATTACGAATATCGCGCGCGATCCCTTCGCAGATTAAGGCAATCTCCTTCGATGATTCTGGAAAAAATGCCTCGCCGCCAGTTTCTTTCGCAAATCGTTTGAGCACGTCTGGGTTCTGATCGCCGTCCAGCTCATCAAAGATGCCGATCGCGTAAATGATTGCACCGGAATGCCTGGCCATTTCAATAACCTGGGCCAGATTGTGCTTACTGGCGTTATCGCCGCCATCACTGATCAGGATGATAACTTTCTTGTCGCTACGGCCCTGCTGGAGATGATCGAGAGCCGAGGCTATCGCATCGTAGAGCGCGGTCTCTCCAATCGCCTTAATATCAGAAAGCCCAAGCTGCAACTGATCCAGCCTGTCTGTGAACGGAATATCCGCTGGCAGGCCATACGACACATGCTCATTGAAATTGACCACAAACATCTGATCCTGCGGATTGCTGGAACGAGCGAACAACATTGCCGCGGCAATCACATCCGAGCGCTTCGGCGCCATGCTTCCGCTATTATCGATGACCAGGCCGACTGTGACCGGGAGATCTTCATGGCTGAAATCTTTGATTTGTTGAAGAGCGTGATCCTCATAGATCTGAAAATCTTCTTTATCGAGTCCGGAAACAAGCGCATTGTGACGGTCCAGGACCGTCGCGCTCAAGATAACCAGATTGGAATTCACTCTGAGTGTATAGTTGTCGCTTGAGTGATTCTGTGAAGGAGAAGAGACAATTTGAGACCAGGCAGCATCGGGGAATGCAATCAAAACAGCAAGAACAATCAGGCACAGAAGCAAATTATTCCCTGTTAAAGCGAGGCACATTCCTGTCCAGAAATCTCCCTGGGCAGACGAGCCGGCTTTTCTCTCTAGACGTCTCTCGAACGCGGTCATCTCCGTCATCTTTCTTGTCCTTCGTTGTGGTCTAAAGTGTTTCTACAGTAAATCTGCGCGCATGCTTCAGGGAACAAGTGAGGCGATGCTTCCGCACCGCCTCGCTTATTGATTTGTCCCGGCCAACTCAAATGGCCGGAAGAGTGGCATCGAGCTATCGCGCTCCTGAATTAGACCGACCTCTTGAGAAGGACGGAAACCCCTAAGCCGGCGCCCAATAACATCAAGCCGGACAATCCAATCAAGCCAAGATCGCTGGCAGTTGCCGGCAGAGATGCGACCTCCACGGGTGCTGGCGCGGCAGCCGCCGCGGCGACAGGCGCAGGAGGCGGTTCAACGACCTGGGCGGTTTCAACTGTTTCGCCGGCCGGAGTGACTGCCTCGACGGGCGCCGTCTTCATAACCTCGACAGGCGCGGCTGCCAGTGCGACGGGGGTTGCAAGTACAGTCTCATTGGTTTCCTGGGCCAGTTGGATGGCTTTGGGCTTGTCATAAACAAATTGGTCGCCCCAGTCACGGCCGGGATAGAACCATGCTTTCAGAGCCTCAGGCTGTCCGGCAGGCCGCTCCCTAAAGGTAATGACCGTTTTGTTGGTAGTCTTCAAACGATAGTTGGCGATCGCGAGGATGGTGGTGTACAAGTGGGTTCCGTCCTGGTTGAATATCTGGACGATGTGGCGGTCCGAGTTCGAATCGAAGATTTTGAAAAGATAGGTTCCCGCGGGCAATACCTGGGCGGCAGAGCCTCCAACTTCGACCGGCGCGCTGAAAGTGACGACAGACTTTCTGTCCACATCGTCGGCCTTCGTTTTCGGCGCGGCGAGCAAGCAGAGCACGGTAAGGCACAATCCTGTTCCTAAGCCTTTGAGCAGTGTCATGGTTATTCCATTACTTCCTCCGACTCACTTGCACGGCGGTTGAAATGCGGCCTCTGTATGTTGTCGGGTTCATAAGAGTTCGCACGCCGGAAGCTCCGGCAGCCATCTATCCCGTGGCGTGTACTAGATGCCAGTATTTCGCGTCGATCATATAATAGCTGCCCACTTTTGACCGGATGCGAAAAAACCCTGAGACGCAATCATTAGTAATCGTGTGCGTTCTTTTGCTCAGACTCTGACGATCCATGAGGCTAACGTTAACAACGTAAGGGTAAATAGATGTCGGCCCTATCAAGTTATGGGCCTACTTGAAAGGACTAAACCCCTTATGGTGGCTGCTGTTTCCGGCCTGTTATTAGCGGCAGCAGAGCATCCCACGCAACATAGAAAAACACAGACACCTTAAAGGGGGGTCACATATGCGAGGACTCAAAATTCTACTCGGAACGACAGCATTGCTGGCGGGCCTGGCCCTGGCGCCAGCGGCTCAGGCGCAAATTGCTATTGACATCGGCGTTCCACCCGTCTGTTCGTACGGCTATTACGACTATGCTCCTTACGCCTGCGCGCCCTATGGATTTTACGGGCCAGGGTACTTCTATGGCGGCGTCTTCCTGGGCATGGGCCCATGGGCCGGCTGGGGCTACGGCCACGGCTGGGGCAGCCATCGTTTCAGCAACGGTGGCGGCGGAAGCTATCGTGGCGGTGGCGGCGCGGCGGCCGGTCGCAGCAGTTATGCGCGCGGCGGCGGGGAAGCGCGCGGCGGCGGCGGCCAGGTTCGCGGCAACGCAGCGGCCTCCCATTCAGGCGGTGCGCGTCCCAGCGCAGGTCATGCAGCTGCTTCACATAGTGGCGGCGGCGGACAAGTCGGTGGCGGCGGTGGTGGACATGCCGGCGGCGGCGGCGGTGGACATGAAGGCGGCGGTGGACGCCGGTAACCTATAGCTGCTGTGTCAGACAGCAGATGATGCAAGAAGCGGCGGGGCTTAACGGCTCCGCCGCTTTGCGTTTGCATAAACTAACCAGCTAAATGTAGAGGAAGGATTTCGCCGTTGTCTTATGGATCCGTACTGAGAAATGCCGTTTTCAAACATAGTCACGACAAAAAAGGAGTCTGCTCAACGCCAGCTCCAAATGAATTCGACCTTTCCGGCGTAGCACTTCGGGTCTGAGCATGAGTCATACAGCGCGGCCATGCCCTCAAAGAGCAGCGTGTTGTGTCCGGTGCGCTTTGGGCAATCAAGACAGGAGCCAGCCATCCCGGTACGTTCACCTGTACGCCGGTCTCCGGCTCGGTGCTGGCGGCGGGTACGCAAACTCTCTCCGTGAGTTTCGTTCCCACGGATACGACGGACTACACGACTCCGGCAGCGCCGACGACGGTCCAGCTCCAGGTGAACAAAGCGGCGCTGGCGGTCTCGTTGACCAGCTCCGTCAACCCGGTCTTCGTGCAGAACCTCATCACCTTCGCGGCGGCGGCCGGCTTTGGCTTCGGCTCAGGACTTGACGGACCAACCGGCACAGTGACCTTCCAGGACGGCGCCGTGGCGCCGGCATCGTGCCCTTGACTCCTTTACGGTGAAGTGCGGCGTGAAGGAAGGCGAGGAAGGCGTCAAGCCATGGAAATCCGTTAGTGCCTCGACCATCAATACGTAAAGGCCTTCGAGCCGCCAACCGTCAATTGCTCGGCCAACCCCGGCGCCATCAAGCCGGGCGAGACCAACGCCATTACCGCGGCCGGGGTCAGCCCGCAGAACCGCCCGTTGACCTTCAGCTAAGGGGCTACGGCCAGCACGGTGGAGGGCAGCGGCGCGAGCACGGCCTTCTCCTCGACCGGAGCGACGGCAACCTCTTCCATTTTCTGCCTTCTTTCTCGTATTATTCGCCCTAGAGAGCCTGTGTTTGGCGTGAATCACTGGCGAATTTGCCGAAAAAAATCATGTTCTCAAGAGAGCATGCCCCATGGGATAGCTATGATATTATGATTCCGTGTTGAATTCTGTCCCCTGAAGTGTTCAGGATGCTCAGTAGGTCGTAGTCTGGAAATGGCGCGCATCAGCAAGCCACTTCATCAACGTTTTCAATCTGAATGTGGAGGAGATCACATGTATTCGAGGAATTTGAAGTCTATTTTTCTGGTTTTGGCTTTGACGTGTTTGGCCTTCGCGCCCATGGGGTGCAAGAAGGCTCCGCCGATCACGCTGTCGGCCGTGGCCAGCCCACCCGCCGTTTACCCCGGAGATCCCGTCACAGTAACCGCTACTGCCGGCTCGGTGGATACCAACACAAAGAACAATGTGATTTACAGCTGGTCGGGAACCGGCGTGTCGGGCACCGGAGCGACGGCCACGGTGGCCACCGCAGCACTGACGCCGGGCAGCTATGCGGCCAAGGTGGAGGTGAAGGAAGGCAAGAAGGGCAAGGAAGGCCTGAAGCCGGGCCAGACGGCCGACGCCTCGGCGAGCTATACGGTGAAGCAGTTTGAGCCGCCGACCATCAGCTGCTCGGCCAGCCCCAGCACCATCAAGCCGGGCGAGTCGAGCACCATTACCGCAGCCGGGGTGAGCCCACAGAGCCGTCCGCTGACTTACAGCTATTCGGCAGTTGCTGGCTCCATCAGTGGCAGCGGCGCCACGGCGGCCTTCTCCTCGACCGGCGCGCCGACCGGCGAGGTGGGGATCACCTGCACGGTGACCGACGACAAGAGCCAGACGGCAACCTCGAGCACCAGCGTGACCATCCTGGCCCCGTATGTGGCTCCGATTCCGCACTCCCAGGCGCTTGGTTCGGTCGACTTCAGCAAGGACAAGCAGCGTCCGACGCGCACGGACAACGAAGCTAAGGCGGTTCTGGACGGAATCGCTCTGGACCTGCAGAGACAGCCGGATGCGAAGCTCGCGTTAGTGGGCGAGGCCAATGCCAAGGAGCAGGCCAAGACCGCCAAGGAAGCAAAGTTCGCGCTGAAGCACAAGCATGCCAAGGTCGTGGACCTGGCCGCTGATCGCGCCGTCAACGTCAAGGACTATCTGGTGACGGAGAAGGGCATTGACGCTTCCCGCATCAGCGTGTGGACGGGCACGGAAGACGCTCAGAAGGTGGAAACCTACCTGGTTCCAGCCGGCGCAAACTTTGCGGCCGACGTACAAGGAACCACACCGGTGGATGAGACCGTTGTAAAGCCGGCGCCGCACAAGAAGTAACCGGTTCACTCACGCCTTATGCGGCAGGCCTCCCGGTCTGCCGCAAAGGGCAGCGCAAAGACTGCGCAGTTTCAATTGCAATTCCTCGATGGCTGACCGGCTTGCCGGTCAGCCTCTTTGAGTTGCTTTGACGTTTCCCTGGACCGAGTCAAAAGAAAGCCTTAAACAAGGAATCCCCCAGGGCGCTTGGCTCCAGTGGCCACAGTCCGGCAAGCCACGCGGCAGATGGGCCTTCCCTCCGAGAGCTGCGCTGTTGTGTGCCCCAAAACCGGTTTTCCTGCATTCTTTGTATACTCTTCGTATGAGCTTAGGGAGTTTCTTGCCTGCATGAATCGTCCGCGAATATGCTTTGATTTTTTCTTCCGGTTGGGAGTTTTTGCGCGAGTCTTACTTATAGTCCTGTTTTCGCTTGCCGTCCGCGGATTGCCGGCGCAGGCGCCGTGGAGTTCGATTGGCCCCATGGGAGGCGACGCGCGCGCCTTTGCGGCGGTTCCGGGTGAACCCCATCATCTGTATCTCGGCGCCACCAACAGCTGGCTCTACGAGTCCGTGGATGGAGGCGCATCCTGGCGCCGGCTCTCGAAGCTGGACTCTGCAGACGACCTCGTCCTGGACCATATCGTCGTGGACCCGGCGAATCCCGCCACCGTCTATGCCGCCGCATGGAAGCTGGACCAGCCCGGCGGCGGGCTGTGGGTGAGCCGCGACGGCGGACGGAGTTGGAGCGTGGTCGAGGGGATGCGCGGGCAGTCGATTCGTGCCTTTGCGCTGGCGCCCTCGAACCCAAGAATCATGATTACGGGAACCCTGGAAGGAGTCTTCCGCAGCACGGATGCGGGCGCCTCCTGGACGCAGATCAGCCCGCCGGGCAGCCTGGAGATTCACGAGGTGGAGTCGCTGGCCATTGATCCCACGGACCCCGATGTGCTCTACGCCGGCACCTGGCACCTGCCCTGGAAGACCACGGACGGCGGCCAGAACTGGCATAACATCAAGCGGGGCGTCATCGACGACTCCGACGTGTTTTCCATCATCATCGACCCGGTCCAGCCGAAGGTCGTCTTCGCCAGCGCATGCAGCGGCATTTACAAGAGCGAGAATGCAGCCGAGCTGTTCAGGAAGATCGAGGGCATTCCCTCGACAGCGCGCAGGACGCGAGTGCTGAAGCAGGACCCGGCCGACCAGGAGGTGGTTTATGCCGGAACCACCGAGGGGCTCTACAAGACCGTGGATGGCGGCAAGCACTTTCAGCGCATGACCGGGCCGGATGTGATCGTGAACGATGTTTTTGTCGATCCGGGGGACTCGAATCATGTGCTGCTGGCCACCGACCGCGGCGGCGTCCTGCTCAGCCAGGACGCGGCGGCCAGCTTTGTGGCGGCAAATGAGGGCTTCAGCGGGCGCAAGGTGGAGGCGCTACTGGTGGACAGCGACAACCCACAAAGGCTATTTGCGGGGGTAGTGAACGACAAGAGCTACGGCGGCGCCTTTCTTTCCGAGGACGGCGGTACGCATTGGGAACAGATCAGCAACGGACTGGATGGGCGCGATCTCTTCGCTCTGGCCGAGTCGCCGGATGGAATGATCCTGGCGGGAACCAATCACGGCATCTTCGCGCTGGAGGCGGACGATGCGCTGAAAGGCCGTTGGAGCTCGCGCAGCACGATTCAAAACACGCTGGTAAAGACGGCTACCGAGACGCACAATGGCACGCGCGTCAACGTCGAAAAGCAGGTGAAGGATACACGCCGCGAGATGGACGGCCGCGTCCGCGCGCTTGATCTATCCGGAGAGGCCTGGCTTGCCGCGACCCCTGGAGGCGTGTTTACCAGCAGAGACCATGGCGCCAGTTGGCAGGGCGGCCCGGTGGTGGGCGCGGCGGATTATCTTGCGGTGGCCGCGCACGGATCGCAACTGACCGCTGCCCGGCGGGATGGAGTGGTTCTATCCACCGACGGCGGACAGACCTGGACGCCCATCGGCATTCCGGCCATGCTCACGCGCATTCATTCCATTGTCTTCTCAGCCGATGGGACGCTGTGGCTGGGGGCGCGCGAGGGCGTGTACTTTACGCACGACCTGGGCAAGACGTGGATGTGGGTCCATCGTTTTCCGTTGACCGACGTGGACGCTCTTTTCTATGACGCTCACCTGGGCAGGATTCTGGCCAGCTCGCGGTCGAGCGACCAGGTTTACGCCATCGACCCGAAGTCGCTGGAGTGGAGGTGGGCTCAAACCGGCTACAAGATTGCCCTGGTGCGCGCGGCCGGAGAGCGGCTGCTGGCGGCCTCGCTCTATGATGGGGTACTAGAAGAACCGCAGGCGGCGGCAGCGGAAACCGGGCAGACGCCAGAGAATAAGGAATAGCCATCCCAGCAAGCAGAAATCGCTCGCTGGGGGCCCCGGCGGGAATAGTTCTCGGCGAAGAAAAGAATTTGTTTCTGTATCATTAGCCTATGCAGACCGAGACGGCGGTTTCCCGCCAGCCAGCAGCCTTTCGCACATACGACCCTCGGCTTGAGCCGATTGCCGCCAAAGTCCTGGCCGGTGAGCGGCTGGAGTTCAACGATGGCATTGCGCTTTATGGTTCGCGGGACGTGCTGGCCGTGGGCTGGCTGGCCAACCATGTGCGCGAGCGGCTGCATGGGGACGTAACCTACTTCAACGTCAACCGGCACATCAATCCGACCAACGTCTGCGTGGCCAACTGCCGGCTGTGCGCCTTCGGGCGCAAGAAGGGCGACGCGGCGGGCTACACCATGGCCCTGGAAGAGGCGTGGGAGAAGGCGGCCACGGGCTACTCGGAGGCGGTGACGGAGTTCCACATCGTCGGCGGGCTGCACCCGGACCTTCCCTTCGAATATTTTCTCGACCTGGTGCGCGGCCTCAAAGAGCGTTTTCCCAAGGTACACGTGAAGGCCTTCACCATGGTGGAGGTAGCGTACCTGGCGCGGCGGGCGAAGCTGAGCATTGAAGAGACGCTGCTCAAGATGCGCGAGGCGGGCGTGGACTCGATGCCCGGCGGCGGCGCGGAGATTTTTGCCGCGAGGGTGCGCTCCATCATCTGCGACCACAAGATCGACGGCGAGGAGTGGCTCCAGACGGCGCGCCTGGCCCACAAGCTGGGCTTCAAGTCCAATGCGACGATGCTGTACGGACACATCGAGAACGACGAAGACCGGGTGGACCACCTGCTGAAGCTGCGCGTCGTACAGGATGAGACCGGCGGCTTTCAGACGTTTATTCCGCTGGCCTTTCATCCGGAGAACACGGCGCTCGACCACCTGCCGGTGACCACGGGGCTGACCGACATTCGCCAGGTCGCGGTCAGCCGTTTGCTGCTGGACAACTTCCCCCATATCAAGGCATACTGGCAGATGCTCACCGCGAAGATTGCGCAGGTTGCGTTGCGCTTCGGGGCCGACGACCTGGACGGCACGGTGGTGGAGGAGAAGATTTACCACGACGCCGGCGCGACCACGCCGCAGGGCATGACGCGCAAGGAGCTTTGCCGGCTGATTACCGAGGCCGGGCGCGTTCCCGTGGAGCGCGACACCCTTTACCATTCAGTGACGCGCACTGAAGACAGTTTTGTGGTTGCGGTTTAAGATGAATCGACACGGTTTAAGATGAATTTGGAAGGGGACGATCTCGATGGATGAATTTGGCCGGAATGCTCTGATTGGACTCTGCTTTGGCTTTCTGTGGGGAATCGTGTGCTCAATCGCGATTCTGTATTCCATTTACCTGGCGGCCTATCGCAAGGCGATCAAGGATTCTCTCAAGCAGGTCAAGCCGCTGCGGTACACGCAAGTGCTGGACAAGATATTGGCACAGAAGGCAGAAAAGCAAGAAGCCAAGAAGGCAAAAGCGGCAGCGCCGCCCCCGCCCCAGTGAGCGGCTGTTCTACAAAGGGTTTCGATAACTAGTTTCAGGAAAATAACTACTGCCGCACCACCGCGCCGCCCTTCATTACAAAGCTCACGCGCTCGACGGCGGTAATGTCATCGAGCGGGTTGCCGGGGACGGCGACGATGTCGGCCAAGTAGCCGGGCTTGAGCTGGCCGATCTGGCCCTCCCAGCCGAGCAGCTTTGCTCCATTGATTATGTCAGCTTGCAGAACTGCTAAGGGCTTCATGCCGTAGCGGACCATCAGCTCCATCTCGACGGCTTGCGTGCCGTGCGGGAAGGGGCCCACGTCGGAGCCCACCGCAAAGGGGATGCCGGCGGCGACCTGTCGCTTGAACTCGCGAATCTTCACATCGAGCAGGGCCTTCTCACGTGCCGCGACGGCTGCCGACGGAGCGTGCTGCGCGAAGTAGTCGAAGATGGCGAAGGTGGGGACGGCGGGGATCTGCTTTTCGCGCATCAGGCGCATGGTTTCGTCGCTGAGCTGGGTGGCGTGGTCGATGGATGCCACGCCGGCCTGCGCAGCGTAGAGCGTGCCCGGCTCGCCCTGGGCGTGGACGCCGATGGTCGTTCCCAGCCTGCGCGCTTCATCGACAGCGGCGGCCAGTTGCGCCTCGGTGTACTGGTAGGGCGTGCGCAGATTGCCGTCCACGACCGTGTCGTGCCCCGTTTCGTAGATTTTAACGAAGTCCGAGCCCTCTTTGTGCTGCGCGCGGATGACCTCGACCAACTGGTCGCTGGAGTTGGCATAATCGGCGTTGGAGAGCACGTGCTGGCCGGGGTTGTAGCGGATGGCGTCCTCGTGGCCGCCCAAAATATCGATGGCATTGCCGCTGATGCGCAGGCGCGGCCCCGGGATGAGCCCTGCGTTGATGGCGTCGCGGACCGCGGTGTCGGCCGAGCCGGCGCCCTCGGTGCCCATATCCCGCTCGGCGGTGTAGCCGGCCATGAGATCTGCTTTGGCGGCCTGAGCAGCGAGCAAGGTGCGCCAAGGAACCGACTCCTCTACGGTTTGCAGGTCCTCTGCGCCGGGGTGGAGGAAGAGATGCACGTGAGCGTCGATGAGGCCGGGGAGCAGCGTGGCATCGCCCAGGTCGATGACTCTGGCCCCTTGGGGATGCTCGACGGAGCTGCCTACGACGCGGATGCGCTCGCCCTGGACGAGAATCTCTCCAGGCTGGAGCATGGTTCCGGTATCGACCTGAAGCAGGCGGGCGGCGTGGAGCACGATGGGCACGGGCACGCCGGTCGGCTGCTGCGCCTGGATAGAGCTGACCAGGGCGAAGGCCAGGGTGAGGGTGAGCAGACGCATAGGACGAGGACAGAGAGAAAGATTTTGCATGGCTCAAGAATATGCCGCACCGGCCCTCCTTTGTCGAGGACTGTTTTGGATGCGGAGTGGCGACAGGGGTGGAAATCCCAGGTCTCAAAATCGAGATCTCCACCCCACGGACGAAGATCTGTCCGCGGGTACCCCGGCTGGATGCTGCGCACCAGAGTTGGTTATCCAGAGATCGCCCTTATCGAGAACAGCTCTCGGGTGCCGGCGACCGGCAGCCTGATCGTGACCTTGAATGAGCGCTCTCGCATCCGGCAGCAGGCTGGATGTCCCATCCTCTCGCGTTCTTCCCGAAAGGGTAAGAAACCTCAACTCTTGACCGGTCCGTTCATCCTGGCCGCGCAAACGGCCATTGGCCTAGACGGCGGGCTCGGATGAGATAGATCAATGTACCGGAAAGGGCAATGGCTGCGGCAATGGCCAAGCCACCCAGGGCGTGGCTGCGGTTGACCAGCATGAAGACAAATCCGGCGATGGCTACCAGAGGGGGCAGCGGATAGAACGGCATTCGGAAGGGCCGCGCCAGCTCAGGCCGCTGGATGCGGAGCAGGATTACGCCCACGTGTTGCAGAAAGAATTGCAACAGAATGCGGGTAATGACCAGCATGGTGATGACCTGCGTCAACGAAAAGAAGCAGAAGAGCGCGGCGGCCAGGCCGAGGGCGACGAGCGAGCGGTGGGGAATGTTGTGGCGCGGATGGAGGGCGGCGAGAAAGCGGAAGTAGTTGCCGTCGCGGGCGGCGGCGTAGGGCACGCGGGAGTAACCCAGCAGCAACGAAAAGACGGAGGCGAAGGCGGTCCAGACGATGAGCGCAGCCATCAGGCGGCCGGCGAGGCTGCCAAAGGCGGATTTGGCGATGTCGGCCACCAGTTGCAGGCGGACGGCTGCTCCGGCGGAGACGTGGGAGGCGGCATCGCGCCCCAAATCGCGCATCGCAGGCAGCGAGGCAAGGTTCATCAGCACGTAAAACGCGGCGACGAAGAGCACAGAGAGCAGAATGGCGCGGGGAATGGTCCGCTCCGGACGGCGTACCTCGGCGCCAAGAAAGCAGATGTTGTAGTAGCCCCAATAACAGTAAGTGGTCAGCAGCGTGGCCTGCGCCAGGCCGCCAAGCGCCGCGGGGAAGGTGAGCGCGGGCGAGGCGGGCATCTGCCAGCCCCCTCCCGTCACAACAGGTGCAAAGCCGGAGACGATGACCCCGGCTATGGCCGCCATCACTCCGGCAAAGAGCAGCCAGGCTACTGCCGTAGCCGTACTCAAGTTGCGATAGAGTAGCCCGGTAATCAGCAGACATGCTGCTGCTGCGGCGAAGCCTGTATAGTGCAGCGCGGGCAATGCGGCAAATGGAGCATCTTCGATTCTGGGCCAGAAGTATTCCAGAAAACCGGACAGGCCTATGCAGCCGGAGGCGATGGCGAGCGGCGCGGTGAAGCTGACCTGCCAGACGTAGAGGAAGCTGAGCCAGTTGCCAGCGCGCTGGGGGCCGTAGATCTCGCGCAGAAAGGCGTAAGAGCCTCCGGCGCGCGGGAAGGCCGCGCCCATCTCGGCCCAGACCAGACCGTCGGCCACGGCGATCACCGCCCCCAGCACCCAGGCCCATACCGAGAGCCTGTAGCCCGCGGCGGCAATGACCAGAGGGAGCGCGATGAAGGGGCCCACGCCGATCATCTCCAGCATATTGAAGGCCACGGCGGAGCGCAGGCCGATGCGGCGCTGGAGGGTGTTGGCGGAGGTGGAGGAGGTGAGGAGCATGAAGCAGTTTCGCTCCCCGGATTGTACACTGACAGGAAGTATGATTTTTGCCAAAAAAGTTCAACGAGCAGTGGCAGGCGTGGTTCTTGCCGGGTTGATGCTGGCGGGGACGCTACGCCTTGTAGCACAACAGGCGGCGCAGCAGGCTGCACTGCCAGCAGCAATCACAGCGTCAGAGTTTACGGCCATTCCTCCCCAGGAGGCCAGCGAGATAGCGCTGCCTTTGCCGGAGGATCGCGGCCAGGCGGCGCTGGAGCAATCGCTGAAGCGCCTGGAGACCACGGCCAGCGTGATGATGATCGTAGCGCATCCGGACGATGAGGACGGCGCGCTGCTGACTTACCTTTCGCGCGGCTTGGGCGTGAGGGCGACGCTGCTGACGCTGACCCGCGGCGAGGGCGGGCAGAACGCTCTGTCGGCGGAGAGCTACGACGCGCTGGGGCTGATCCGGACCAATGAATTGCTGAAGGCCAGCGAGTTTTACGGCGCAAAGCAGCTTTGGGGCACGGAGGCGGACTTCGGCTTCTCCAAAACTCAGGAGGAATCCTTTGCCCGTTGGGGCCACGAGCGCGTGCTCTACGATGCGGTGCTGGCGGTGCGGCGCGAGCGGCCTCAGGTGATTGTCTCCACCTTTGTCGGCGGAATCACGGACGGCCATGGGCATCACCAAGTATCCGGCGAGATTGCTCAAGAGGTTTTCAAGGCGGCCGGCGACCCGGCAGTTTTTCCCGAGCAGTTGAAGGACGGCTTGCAGCCGTGGCAGCCGCTGGCCGTCTACTCGATGGTTCCGTTTGCGCCGATCAAGGATGGAAAGATGTTTGACTACGCGACCGGCAAATGGGCTCCGGCGCGGTTCAATAACTACGTGACCGGCGAGTGGAGCGAGGACGCCCCTTCGACCGATGTGACGATTCAAGTGGGCTCTCTAGTCCCGGTGCTGGGCCGCAGCCCGGTGCAAATTGCACGCCAGGGCTGGGGCCAGCAGAAGTCGCAGAACGGCGGCGGGAATCCCACGCTGAGCGGGCCGGCAACCACAAGCTATCACCTGTGGGCTGTGGCGCCGGAAGCGGCGGCCAAGCCGGGGACTGCCGTGGAGAATGGGAATCTCTTCCACAATAGCAAGGTCAACATCGACACCAGTATTGGAGGCTTATCCAGATTGGTGAAACGCAACCTCCCTGGATGGGTGTATTTGGGCCTGAACCAGATCGACGCCAGGCTGGTGCAATTCAAGGCCGAACGCCAGGGCCAGACCGGGCTCGCAGCCGCGCGCCAACTGGCGCCGATTTACCAACTCGTTATAAACCTGCGCACAGCTGTCTCCGGCAGCAACCTGAACCCCCAAGCCAAAGCCTCCCTGCTGTTTGAATTGGACGCGAAGATCAACGAGTTTCAGTCCGCGCTGAAGGAGTTGCTGGGGATCGACCTGATCGCCTTTACCACCAACGCGGAAAGTGTGCCGAACGCTGGGGGCAGAGGCGCATCCGTCGACGAGACGCCGCGAAGCGTGACTCCGGGCGAGGAGTTCCGGGTGCGCGTGCACGCCACGCAAGCGACAACAGAGACACGGCTCAACAGCGTATGGCTGGAGAGCCGCAGCGGCGACTCGTGGAAGGCTGAGAACACGACCGGAGCTATTGACTCCACGGCTCCCGTCAGCGATCCGATCTTCCGCGTACAGGCGGCGGAAAACGCCGAGCCCACCCTGCCTTACTTCAGCAGGCCGTCGATTGAGCAGCCTTACTACGATCTGATGAAGCCGGAGTGGCGTTTGCGGTCCTTCGCGCCGTATCCGCTGGCGGCGTGGGCGGAGTTTACCTTTGACGGCGTGCCGATTCGCGTGGGCCAGATAGTCCAGACGCTGGGCCGCGTTCCAGGGGTGGGTGGAGTCTACGAGCCGCTGGTAGTTACACCCGCTATTGGCGTGCGCGTCGAGCCCGAGGCTCGCATCCTGCCGCTGGACGGCTCGGCGCTGCCGGTGCGGGTGACGGTTCATGCGCAGGCGGCGGCCGATGGAACGGTTGCGCTGCAGTTGCCGGCCGGCTGGCGCTCTCAACCGGCGGAGGCGCGGTTTCATCGCGACAGCGCGGGCGACACCGAACCGATTCTCTTCTCCGTCACGCCCAGCGGCGCCGAGGCTGGGGCGTTTACCGTTCAGGCCGTCGCCCACTCCGGCGGGCACGAGTTCCGCACCGGCTGGCAGAGCGTGGGCTACACGGGCTTGCGGCCCTACAACCAGTACAAGCTCTCTCAGTTGAAGACCCGCAAAATCGACGTGAAGCTCGCGCCCGGCCTGCGCATCGGCTACGTGATGGGCACCGGCGATTTGGTTCCCCAGGCCATCGAGGGACTGGGCGGCGCGGCGCATCTGCTTACGGCGGCGGAGCTGGCCTCGGGCGATCTCTCCGCGTGGAACGTGATCGTCATCGGCATTCGCGCCTACTCCGCGCGCCCGGAGCTTGCCGCGGCACAGCCGAGGCTCGACGAGTTTGTACGTCGCGGCGGAACGCTGATTGTCCAGTACCAGAGCGGCAACTTCCCCGCGCCGTTTCCGTTGTCGATGGGACGGATGGCGGAGCGGGTGACGGACGAGCAAGCTCCGGTGAAGCTGCTGGAGCCGGCGCATCCCCTGCTCAACTGGCCTAACGCGATCGGCGCGGCAGACTTCGACGGCTGGGTCGAGGAGCGCGGCCACTCTTTTCTGGATAGCTGGGACGCGCATTACACGGCGCTGACGGAGACCGCCGACCCTGGCCAGGACGCGCAACGCGGCGGCCTGCTCGTGGCGCATCCCGGCAAGGGAACGTATATCTATGTCGCCTATGCGCTCTATCGCCAGCTTCCGGAGTTAGTTCCGGGAGCTTACCGTTTGCTGGCCAACCTGCTCAGCGCGGGCCAGAAAGCGCGGTGAACGGGGATCAAACTTCAACGCCGCGTCCGTAGTCAGAAACGCTTACTTGCCGGCCTCCGTCACCAGCCGTTCGGCCCGGGCAACGGCGTCGAGACGGCGCTGCTTCTGGGCTTCCATGTCTGCGTTCGCAGGCCGCCAATTGCTGGCCATCAGCCGCTTGGCGTACTCTTCCATGCGCGGAGCGAAGGTTGCTCGGATTCCTGTGATTGCCGCCTGCGCTTTGGGCAGCAGATCGTGGAAGATGGCTATCTCCTTCGGCGCATTTTCCGGGTGATAACTGAGGCGGTCGCCGGCCTGCATGGCGTCGATGAGCGCATCCGGCGGATCGGAGACCGGCCAAGTCTGGTGCATGGCGTCGTAAGCGCCGCGCAGCCGGGTCATGGCTCCGGCAAATCCGTCCAGCTCGCTGCGTCGGGCGATGAGGCCGTGGGCACGGCGCACCACGACCGTTACTTTGGAAGCGACGCTGAGGCTGGGCACGGGAATCACGGTGGTCAGCGTGTTGCCCTCAAACGACCATCCGCCGGACCATCCGCCCTTACCCGTGGGTCCGGCGCGCTTGACCGCAACGCCGTTGACTATGACCGAAGTTGGCGGCCAGTCGTCGGGCAGGCGCAGCTCGTAGGCGCGGGTCAGCGGCATTCCGGGATAACCGCCCTGGACCGGGCCGATCTCCACGCGCAGGGTGTCGCCGGTTTGTGTGGCTTTGATCGGTGTTCGGGCAAAGACGCCACGCTGGTAGTCGACCGAGACGCCGGAGTCTTCATAGACCGAGTAGCTGGAAGCCGAGCCCGGCGCGAGCGGCCACACGTTCACGATCAGAGGGTCCACGGGCTTTTCGCCGGTATAGCGCATGGGCGGCTGCATGGGGACGATGGCTCCGGCGCGCAGGTAGACCGGTGTTTGCTCGATGGAGAAGCTGCGTTCAAATGCAGCCGGGCCAGTGAAGTGCTTGCCGGTGGGCCACTCGATCCACTCGCCTTTGGGCAGCCACACGGTTTCCGTGGCCAGGCTGCTGATCTTGTCGGCGGGCGCGGTTACAGGGGCTGCCAGCATCTGGTCGCCGAAGATGTACTCGCCCTTGCTGGTGTACGCGGCGTCCTCCTGAGGCCAGTCGTAGTAGAGCGGGCGGAAAAAAGCCACGCCGGTGTCGTAGGTCCGCCGCGCCTCGGTGTAGAGATAAGGCTCCAGCGCATAGCGAAGCTGGAAGGTGGAGCGCAGAATCGACGAGTAGGGTTCCGGGTAGGCCCAGACGCGGCGCTCGGTCTCGGGGTTTTTGGTGGTGTGAGTGCGCAGGATGGGGCTGAAGGCGCCAAACTGCACCCAGCGCGTGTACAGCTCCGGCTCCACGGCTCCGGGCATATGGCCGCCGATGTCGTGGCTCCAGTAAGCGTAGCCCACGTTGGCGGCCGTGGCCGTGAACCACGGCTGAAAGGCCAGCGAATCCCACACCGAGACGGTGTCGCCGGAAAAACCAATCTGGTAGCGGTGATTGCCCAGCCCGCCCCAGCGATGGAAGAGCAAGGGGCGCTTGCCCTCGCGCTGCTGGTCGGTAAAGTGCACATAGCTCAGCCACCAGGTGGGCATCACGCCGAGGAATTTGGTGCGCTGCTCCTGCTGCCAGTCCAGCCACCAGAAGTCGATGCCCTGCCGCTCCAGCGGATGATGCACCAGGTTCATGTAATTGGTGGCGTACTTCTTGTCGGTGATGTCGAAGGGCACGTATTTCCTGGTGGCCGGATCGATGCCCATCGCTTTGGCCATGGCGGGGTACGCTGCTTCCCACGGCTGCACTCCCGAGGCTGGATGCAGGTTGAGGGTCGTCTTCAGGCCCTCGGCGTGCAGCCTGGCCAGAAAATCTTCGGGGTCCGGGAAGAGCACCTTGTTCCAGGTGTAGCCGGTCCAGCCCAGATCATGGCCCGACTGATCGGTCTCGCCCGCGGCCAGCAGTTGCTCTTTGCTGATGTGCCAGCCCATGTCGATGACGAACACGTCCAGCGGCACATCGTTCTCGTGGAAGCCGCGCACCAGCTCGTCCAGTTCCTGGTCGCTGTAATCCCAGTAGCGCGACCACCACGCCCCAAAGGCAAAGCGCGGCGGCAGAGGGATGCGGCCTGCCACGCGCACAAAATCACCCAGCGCCTTCTTGTAATCGTGGCCGTAGCCGAAGAAGTACCAATCCTGATAGGCTCCGGGGCGCTCGCCGGCGGGCCGCTCGACGACCCATGGCCAGGGACTTTTTTCGCCCTGCCTGAAGCTGAAATCGGCCGAATCGAAGAGCGGCCGCGTGGAATCGTCCACCAGCGCCCAGCCGGAGCGCGAGACTAGGCCCGGCTCGATGGGCTCCCTGGTCTGGCTACCCAACGCGCCATCGAGGGTGCGCGTGGTTCCTTGCAGGTTTTCCGGGTCGGCGAGGCCCGGATGCCACACTACGGGCTGGCCGTCCACCTTGAGTTCAATCGAGAGATTGTCAGCCGTGAAGGGGATTTCTGCGTCAGGCGTGGAGTCAAAGACATAGGTAAGCTTCAGCGAACTCGTTTGGATAACCAGAATCTGGTCCTGGAAAACCACCTTCTCTTGAAGCTCGAATTTCGGCACCGGCAGCCGCCGATTCAGAAACACAAACGAGGCGTGGTCCTCAAACTTGCCGTCCGCCGCCCACTCCATGCGGATCAGCTCCGGCGTCAGCACGGTAAAGCGCGCCTTGCCAATGGTGACCACAGCCCTTGGGTCGGGTACCGGGTTGTTGGCTTTCCCGGTTGCCTGCGCAGGCATCGCCTGCCTCGAAGATGTTACCGCGGCCAGAGGTTTTGCGGGCTGTCCCGCCTGCGCCGGCATCTGCGCTGCTAAACCGATGCTGAATCCGAGGCCAAGTCCGATGGCGGTCAATTGAGGTAAAGAAATACGCATGAATCCCTCCCGTTACAGCTCCACCCGGAAGGGTAGCACGATTTGGCGGCGTCAGCCGCCGGCGCCGAAGACCGGGCTCTGCTTTTTCAATCGTGAAGAACCACATTCAATAGAGATTTGTGCACTTTAATGCCGCCGTTATAGTCGATAAATCCTAGCTTGCGAAAGCGATTCATGAAGAAGCTGACGCGCGACCGCGTAGTCCCGATCATCTCCGCCAGCGTCTCCTGCGAAATCTTGGGAATCAGGGACTCCGGTTCGCCGGGCTGCCCGAAATCCGCCATCAAGAGCAGAATCCGCGCCAGCCTTTTTTCGCTGGAGTTGAAGAGCTGATCGACCAGGTCCGCCTGGGTTCTCATGCTGCGCTCCAGCAGAAACTTCAGAAACAGATCACTGAAGGCGTGCTCCTCGTGCATCACGCGGACCATCTCCGCCCGCTCAATCTTAAGCGCGGAACACGGGGTGATGGCCGTGGCCGTTGCCATCCGCAAACCGGGCGTTCCCGCCATTGAATCCTCGCCCACAAAGTCACCCGCCGTGAGCAGCGTGATGGTCGCCTCTTTGCCATATTTGGAGATTACCGTAAGTTTCGCGCGACCGCTCTGTATATAGAAGACGCTGTCAGCCGCATCCCCCTGGGAGAAGAAAGCCTCCTTGGGCTTCGATCGGACAATTCTCCGCCCCAGCCCGGCTTGTGCCAGGAAAGCTGCCGGATCAAACCGTATGTGATTCTGAACCGCCATTCGATCTATCTGTCCCCTTACGCGATTAGGCATGGGGTCTTTCCGTAGAGTAACCGAAACGCACCGCCTTTCTGACCCCAGGTTCGAGCATAATGACACAAGTTTTCTATAAATTCGCCGGGTTTGGCAGGTAGGTCTGTTCACTTTTGCTCACATTTGATTAATTTGCTTTGAACGCCGCAAAAATGCTTTCAGCTTTATCAAAAATGCGGAGCGGGAGACTCCCTTCGCACATTCTACCCGGCTTCCAACCGCTGCCGCGCAGCTTCCTCCGCAACACCTGGTAACCCGTAAATTGTTGCAAAGATGCAACAATGGAAGGGGCGCCGGGTTGGCTGTTGCCATGATTCCGGCGCGGGGTAATTCTGTGGCCAAGCTGCGAGTTTTGTCGACGCACCTGTTCCTGAACCAGCGCCTGCACCCTGGGCTTCTGGAGCTTGCCGGCCAGTGGGGCGCGGAGGCGGTCGAGATCTTTGCCGCGCGCCAGCACTTCGACTACACCAGCCGTGAGCAGGTGGCCGAGCTGGCCGCCTGGTTCCGGTCGAACGCGCTCACCGCCTGGTCGATGCACGCGCCGATCTACGCCGGCCGCGAGATGGGCCGCTCCGGCCCGCCCGCCCTCAACCTGCTGCACCAGGAGAAAAGCCGCCGCATCGAGGCCATGGACGAAATCAAGCGCGCCCTCGAAACCGCCGATGCCATCCCTTTCCGCAACCTCGTCGTTCACCTGGGCGATAAGGGCGATGAATGGTCGCCGCGCAACGTCGAGTACGCCTTGACCGCCCTGGAACACCTGGGTGCCTTTGCGCGCCCGCTGGGCGTGTATCCGCTGGTGGAGAACCTGCTCAGTGAGCCAACTACCCCCGAGCATTTGGTTGAGATTCTGGAGACCGGCCACCTGAACCAGATCGGCGTCTGCCTGGACTTGGGTCACGCTCACATGACGGTCGGCGTGCCCGAGGCCATCGCCACGCTGGGCGACCGCATTGTTCAGGTTCACGCGCACGACAACCACGGCATGATGGACGAGCATCTGTGGCCGGGGGACGGCAGCATCGACTGGCCGGCCACGGCCGCGATCCTCAACGCCCTCGCCGCCCCGCCCGCCGTGGTCCTGGAACTCAGCTCTAAGCTCCCCGACGAGCCGTCCACGCTGCCCGAGTGCATCCGCCAAGCATATGAGTTGCTCGACTGAATTCAGCGGATGCCATTCACCCCAGGAATTGTGAGCCTGTGACCGGGACCACATCGGCTGAGAGCGATGAAACCTATTCTGTCTACGTGGATCTAAGGTTGGCGCGGCAAGAAGAACAGCAGCCGGGCTTTGCCATCCAAATTCATCTGTGGGAGCCGAAGAATATGCGAGTTCTTGTTGCTTACGCAAGCCGTTACGGAGCCACGCAAGGTATCGCGGAGCGCATCGCCGCCACGCTTCGCCGGCAAGGCCTGGAGGCCACGGTCGGGGCCACAGGGCAAGCCGGCGATCCGGCGGGATACGACGCCGCAGTCATTGGAAGCGCCGCCTACATGTTCCACTGGATGAAGCAGGCCACGGAGTTTGTGCGGCGCAACTCCAAGGCGCTCGCCACGCGGCCTGTGTGGCTCTTCAGCAGCGGTCCTCTGGGCAACAAGGCTCAAGATGCCCAGGGACGCAACTTCTGCGAGATTCTGGAACCCAAAGAAATCGCGGAGTTCAAAGGGACCATCAATCCCAGGGAACACCGCGTCTTTTTCGGCGCAATGGACGGAAGCAAACTGGGCTTTTGGCACCGGCTCATCTATAAGCTGCCCGCCAACCGTGACGGCGCGCTCTTCCCTAATGGCGACTTTCGCAACTGGGCCGCGATTGATGCATGGGCCGGAAGCATAGCGCAGACGCTGAAAGCTCTGTAGACCACACACCAATTCGCCAGAGCCGCTCTGAGCTTGTCGAAGGGGGTTCCTGCTTCAAGACCTGAAAAGCACGAGCCTTGCAAAACGTCGAGCTCTAGTGGAAAAACCCCAACAGATAGAGCACCAGCAAGATCACCAGAACGGTGCCAAGCCCGATGCCTCCGCCTCCGGCGTAGCCCCACCGGTTGTAGCCGTAGTATCCTCCGCCACCGCCGAAAAGCAGTACCAGAACGATAATCAGAATGATGATTCCCATCTCACATCCCCTTTTTTCCTGCATCTGGAGTCTTGCACTCGGCTACGGAAGACGCTGAGCAATCGGGTACACTACTGGCCGCGGAAGCGCCGGGCGGATGGCGAGATTCCATTCGAGTGATTTCTACTCTCAGCAAATGCGCGGCAACTGCTCGCCGATCTGAATCGGGATCACGCGGTTTGCGCCCATCGCGGTCCGCGCCACGAGCATCCGCTTATGCTCGGCGGTCACCCGTCCGATGCGTGCGGCATCGCGGCCCAGCGTATGGGCGCGCAGAATTTTGAGAATATGCTCGGCGGCTTGGGAAGCGACGAAAAACACGGCCTTGCCCTCGTTGGCCACGTAGACCGGGTCGAGGCCGAGCAACTCGCAGGCGGACTGCACTTCGGGGCGCACCGGCAGGCTGGGCTCGTCAATCTCGATGCCGACGCCGGAGGCCGCGGCAATCTCGTTCAGCGTGGAGGCCAACCCGCCGCGCGTCGGGTCGCGCATCGTGTGGACCGACGCGCCGGAGGCTGCCAGCACCTCGGCGATCATGCCATTCAGCGCCGCGCAATCGGAGCGAATCTGGCTCTCGAACTCCAGGCCCTCCCTCACGCTCATAATCGCCATGCCATGGTCGCCAATGGTTCCGGAGATGAGAATCGCGTCGCCCGGCTGCGCGCGATGCGGTCCGACCGTGATTCCCGGCCGCAGCAAGCCGATCCCTGCCGTGTTGATGTAGCAGCCGTCGCCGTGGCCGCGCTCCACGACCTTGGTGTCGCCGGTAACAATTTTGACGCCCGCCGTAGCCGCAGCTTTGGCCATCGCTTCGACGATGGCCGCCAACTGCGCCAGCGGAAAGCCTTCTTCCAAAATGAAGCTGGCGCTCAGAAACTTTGGCTCCGCGCCGGAGACGGCCAGGTCGTTCACCGTCCCGTTCACCGCCAGCTCGCCAATAGAGCCGCCTGGAAAGAACAACGGCTGCACAACATACGAATCGGTGCTCATGGCCAGGCGGCTACCGCCCAGGTCGAGGAGAGCCGCGTCGCCGAGATTTTCCAGCTCCGGGTTGCGGAAGGCAGGCAGAAAGAGGTACTCCACCAGCTCGTTGCCCAGCTTGCCTCCGCCGCCGTGGCCCATCACGATGGTGGGGTAGTCGGCCAGCGGCAGCGGGCACGACCAATTCGCAAAATCCGGTGCACCAGTCTTATCCATTTATCACCTTTGACAATGATTTAGTGTCCCGGATCCCTCTCGTAATTACATCCCTCCGTATGAACATAATCGTAAAAACGAATATATTTCTCTTCGAAGGAAACAACGACAGACTTGCTCTTATCAAATCCATGCGGCAATGATTGAGGCGACCAAACGTTGTCATCAAAGAAAACTACTACTTCCGGTTTCGATGCTTTTCGACCTATCCACTTTTTCGAGTTCTCCCCCTCACCCCACCCTATTTCGTTCCTCTTGGATTTTGTGGCTACGTATAGGTTGTTATATATCTGTCCGATACCTCCTTTGCCATATCTAGGGAAGCACGGGTTTGTCTCCATAACGTTCTTCTCATCCGCGGTCACAAAATCAGGCAATTTGGCTTTCCGACAACCCGCTACTGTACTCAGCAGAGCAGTTGCCAGAACAATGCAGCTCAGAACTTTCATTGTGCGTTCTCCAAAAAAAGTATCATTTCGACAATGTCGATCCCGCGCCGGCCAGTTCTTCCGCCGACAAAAATCGTCCGTAGTTGTAGTAAGCCGCGCAGGCGCCTTCGCTGGAGACCATCGTGGCGCCGAGCGGATGGCGCGGCGTGCATTGCTTGCCGAAGGCGGTGCACTCTGCCGGCTTGATGGCTCCGCGCAGCACGTCTCCGGAGCGGCAGAGAGGCGACTCTGCGGTATGAATGCTAGAGATCGGAAACCGCTGCTCGGTATCAAACTCCCGATAAGGCTCGCTCAGCTTCCAGCCGCTCCTCGGAATCACGCCAATGCCGCGCCAGGCACGGTCGGTGACCTCAAAAACTTCAGCCAGCAGCTTCTGCGCGGCATTGTTGCCCTCGAAGGTGACGATGCGCTCGTAGGCGTTCTCGACTTCGTGGCGGCTGGACTCAAGCTGCACCACGGCGCGACGAATCCCATCCAGCAGGTCCAGCGGCTCAAAGCCAGTGACCACCATCGGAACCTTATACTTCTCCGCCAGCGGCGGATACTCCCAGTAGCCCATCACGCTGCAAACGTGGCCGGCCAGCAGGAAGCCATCGATCTTGTGGTCCGGCGCGCCAAGAATGGCTTCAATCGCCGGCGGCACCAGCACATGCGAAACGAGCAGAGAAAAGTTCTTCAGGCCGCGCCGTTTGGCCAGATGAACGCTCATGGCGTTGGCCGGGGCCGTGGTCTCAAAGCCCACGCCGAAAAAGACCACCTGCTTGTCGGGATTTTTGACGGCGAGTTCGACCGCGTCCAAAGGGGAGTAGACAACGCGCACATCGCCGCCCGCACCCTTCACTTGAAACAAATCGCCCTCGGTGCCGGGAACGCGCAGCATATCGCCGAAGGAGCAGAAGATCACCCCCGGCTGCGCGGCGATGGCCAGCGCCTTGTCGATCAGCTCGAGAGGCGTCACGCAGACCGGGCAGCCGGGCCCATGAATCATCTCGATTCCAGCGGGCAGCATCTGGTCAATTCCATTTTTAATGATCGAGTGCGTCTGTCCGCCGCAGACCTCCATGATCTTCCAGGGGCGCGTGGCGACAGCGTGAATCTCCCGCGCCATTCGCTGCGCGATCTCGCCATTGCGGAACTCGGTCAGGAACTTCATTTGCTGGAGCAGCTCCGTAAGGGGGTCCCCAACGATTCGGGGTCCCCTGCGAGCGTTTTTTGCTGGCTGGGGTGAAGTGACAGGTCTTCGTCGTTGGGTTGGCAGACCGGGCAAGCCGACTGCGGCGCCGCCGCGGCCCGCGCAAAGGCCTCTTCCTCGTCAGCCAGCTCCTCATCCAAAACGCCCATCGCGCGGAAGTCCTCCAGCGTCTGCAGCGCCGTCTCCTCGTCGATCTTGGAGAGCGCAAAGCCAACATGGACAATGGTATAGTCGCCCACCTGGACCTCCGGCACGTAGTCCAGGCAGACGCGCTTGACGATGCCGCCAAAGTTCACCCGCCCAATGCGGAGGTCGCCCTCGGTGATGATTTCTTCCACTTTTCCCGGAATTGCGAGACACATGGTTTCTCTATTATGCCGGGTTTGGGGTGCATTTGGGGTGATTTAAATCACATAAAATCAAACGCTCAGCCGCCAGGTACCCCAGCCACTCCTCCATCCCCGCGCCAGTTTTGGCTGAAGTCTCAAAGATGCGTATCCCCGGCCGTATCTCATTGATATTTTTAAGCGCGAGCTCACGGTCGAAGCCGCAGGGCTCGGCAATATCCATCTTGGTAATCACCGCGGCGTCGGCGGAGTTGAAGAGCGTGGGGTACTTCAGCGGCTTGTCCTCGCCCTCGGTGACGCTGAGCAGGACCACGCGAATCTTCTCGCCCAGGTCGTAGCTCGATGGGCAAACCAGGTTGCCCACGTTCTCGATGAACAGGTAGTCCAACTCGCCAAGCGACACGCCCTTCCAGCCGTCGAGGTGCTTGCCGATCATCTCTGCGTCGAGGTGGCAGATGCCGTGGGTATTGATCTGGCGGACGGGAGCGCCGCTGGAGGCGAGACGGCGGGCGTCGTTGTCGGTTTCCAGGTCGCCGACCAGCGCTGCCACCCGTAAACCACGCGTTTTCAACTCCTTCAGCGTCCGCTCCAGAAGGGCCGTTTTGCCCGTGCCGGGGCTGGAGACCAGGTTCAGTACCAGTACGCCGGCAGCCGCGTAGCTCGCTCGCAGCCCCGCCGCCAGCTCGTCGTTTTTTTTCAGTATTCCCCGCCGTAGCTCGACAATCCGTGTTGTCATAGTTTCACCCTGTTTTTTCTTCCACATTCCCCGTCGCAACTCGACAATCCGTGTCGTTATAACTACACCAAAATCTGTAATTTCATTGCTTCCCCTCGCCGTCCTCAATCTCGATGGAATCAATTTCCAGCTCACGGCCCTGGCGCATATCGCTGCACGGCTCGCCGCAACGCGGGCAGCGGAAGCTCTGGACGCCCTCCAACTCGACATCCTGGCCGCAGGGAGCGCAGTGGACCACCACCGGCAGCAGGTTGACCACCAGCCGCGAGCCCACCAGCGGCGTACCCTCGCTGGCAATGCCGTAGCAGAACTCCAGCGACTCGGGAATCACAGAGGCCAGAGCGCCGACGCGCAGCCTGACTTCAAGCACTCGCGTACCCGGATAAGCCGCCAGCGTCTCGGTCACCGTCTCCACGATGCTGGTCACGATGGAAAGTTCATGCATTCAAGTTGGATTTTACGCTGTCGTATTCACTTCAGTCTTATCGGACAATATTAGCGACGATCCATTCATGTCAGGAGTCATTCGGACCGGCCTCGGGGGAGGCGACTGCGGATACCCGTCCCGACGGCACGCCCTGGAACACAGTTTTCTCTTCCATTCCCTCTCCGGATGGGACCTTCCGCATTGCGCACCTTCCACCGGGGCGCTATCATATCCAGTTCAAAAACAGCGCCGGGTTCGTCGCAAGTAGTCCGCAAATCGTCGACCTAAAGAACGGCGAACAAATAACTGGTGTGGTACTTACTGCAAGATGAAGCAAATCACGGATGTGGTTTTGCACCTCCCTGCCGAGGTTAGGCAACCCAATTGCATTATTATGTTCCCAGAATCTTTTTTCCTGTGGGAGGGAAATCTGGAGGTGAAGTTTTATGGCCGAAGAAACTCGATCTTCCCAGCGCATTGCAGTCCTGGTGATCCACGGCATGGGCGAGCAGGCCCCCTACCAGACCCTGGACAACTTCGCCCGGGGCTTGGCCTCGGCGCTGCGAGGAAGGAGCGGTAAAACTGACAGCTACAAAATCTCTTTCAACTCCATCAACCACTCGGAGAACAAGGATCAGTGGACCGAGGCCCGGGTCGAACTCGAACCGGGAAAGCATGCCCCACAAGGCAGTCCCAGCATCACCGTGGCCGAGTACTACTGGTCGCCCAAAGCCGAAGATAAGATGCCCTGGAAGGACACGCTGAAGTGGCTTGCCCTCTCCGACCTCAGCCCGCTGAGCCACATGGCCGCCAATGTGCAGGAAATCTGGGGCGACCTGATTGCCGCCGGGGCGACAGAATGGAATAAAACAATCACGGCCTGGCGCGCGATAAAAATTCTGGTCAAAGAGGTATTTCGCGCCCTTTGCATCTACCTACCTCTCTTGTTAGTCGTTTACTGGATGTTGCAGTGGCTCGGAGGAGGCATCGCGGAGTTGTTTCCGCAGACAACTACCTACCAGAACGAGGTCGATCAATGGCTTACCCTGCGGCACATTCTGCTTGGCTTGCTGGGGGTTGTGATCCTCGATCTCGCCTGCTTTCTCTTTACCGAAATTGTTCCCAACGCATGGAGACAACTGGGCTCGATGTGGGCGCAGTTGCTGAATAAGCTGCACAAGTGGCTGCAAAGTCTCTCGCAGCAGCAGTTGGTGGCGCTGATCGATGAGCCTGAGGAAGCAAGCCTGCGGTCTCAAAACGACATGGTCTGGCTCAGCCGCCGGGTCTGGATTTGCACCGCATCCGTTCTTCTGGCAGCCTTAGCTGGCCTGTTTCAATTGGTCAGAACTATGTGTGCCGGAGATTTCTGGGAAACTCACATCCTGCGTTGGCAGTTGTTGATACAGCTTCTACCATCCGCAGTGCAGCACTGGATCCTTGCATTTCTACACTGGCTTACCCCTTATAACAACTGGCTCTCCCTGGTCTTCGCCGCGATTGCCGCTCTGGCTGCAATTGTGTTGCGCAACTTCCTCGCCAACTACATGGGCAAGGTCGCCATCTACGTGAACACCGATGCCAACAGCAAGAACTATGTCATCCGCAACGCCATCCTGCAAGGGAGTTGCGATGCCCTGAATAGACTGCTGGACACAGGCAAAGCAGAGCCGCAGTACGACCGCGTCTACGTTGCCGCGCACTCGCTGGGCACAGCCATTGCGCTGGACACCATCAATGAGCTGCTCACCCGCGCTGAGGCTGAGTTGCAAAACCATCCACATGCCAATTCGACCAAAGTTATGCAGAAAAACCTGCATCGCCTGAGTGGACTGTTGACCTTCGGCTCGCCGCTCAACAAGATATGGTATTTCTTTCGCGAACAGACTGATTCGGATGAAGCCATCCGCGCGCAGATTCTCTCCCGCCTGCATTCGTTCCGCAGGGTCTCTTCAGGGCGCGACTATAAGCTATACCCCCTGTCGCCAGAAACGAAGAAATCCACAGGTCCGGAGAATCCTGATAATAAGTTGATTCCGAAGTTCCTGTGGGTCAACGTGATTGCCTGGATGGACACCTTCACCGGCCCATTGCGCTTCAATCCGGACGCAGCCAGCAAGCAAACAAAACTCTTGCCACCGTTGCCCAATGGCCTGCCAAAGGATGGTTCTCTTACGCTGAATCCGAGCGATGAAGGTTTCTATTGGGTCGACCGGCAATACAAGGGCAAGCTGTGGCGCTACTGGAAGCCCGTCCTGGCTCACAACACCTATTGGGACGATCCTTGCCTCTACGAGCGTTTTCTTGCCGACTTCAACATCTAGCCGCCACGCTGGCGCATTCCCACTTCCGCGCGGCTCCGGTAGACTGGGAGGGCGATGAGTATGATGGACAGAATGCAAAGCGCCGCATTGCCGGTCACGTATGTAGCCGGGCTGGCTGCCGTAGGCCTAGCTGCAGGGCTGGCCGCAGTGTTGATTTTGGCCGGCTGCGGAACGCCGGGTGCGCCGCAGCCGCCCTCGCTGAAGCTGCCGGTCCCTGTGGCAGACCTGGCCGCCAGCCGCGCGGGCAACCAGGTGACGCTTACATGGACCATGCCCAAAAAGAGCACGGACAAGCTGCTGCTGAAGGGCAGCGTGGCTGCGTATGTCTGCCGCAAGGAAGCGGCTGGCGGCAACTGCGTTGCGGCTGGTGGCGAAGTGCAGTTCGCGCCCGGAGCAATTGGCTCGTTTACCGAGACGCTGCCTGCTGAGTTGGCCGCCGGAGCGCCGCGCCCGCTCAGCTACTTTGTCGAACTGAGGAACCACAAAGGCCGCTCGGCGGGGCTGTCGAACGCTGCCGTGGTGCTGGCCGGGGAAGCGCCTGCGCCGGTGGCCAATCTCAGTGCCGAGGTGCGCAAGGCGGGCGTAGTGCTGCGCTGGTCACCTATGCAGACCGCCGCGCAGGAATCATCCATCCGGTTGCGCCGCAAGCTGCTGAACCCGCCACCGGCCAAACCGCCGCAACAGGGATTGCTGACGCCCCAGCCCGAGCCGGTGGAGCAGAACCTGCTGGTGGACTCCTGTGCGCCGGAAGCAGGCAAGGGGGGCTGTCGCGCTTTGGACAGCAGCATTCGCTTTGGCCAGGCCTACGAGTACCGCGCCCAGCGCGTGGCCCGCGTCACGGTGGAGGGCAAGACGCTGGAGTTGGCCGGCGAGCTTTCCGCCCCGGTGCGCGTCGAGGCTTTGGACATCTTTCCGCCCGCCGTGCCCACCGGCCTGGCTGCCGTGGCCACCACGGGCGATAACGGCGCGGGGAGCGCACCCCAATACGCAATCGACCTGAGCTGGCAGCCTGTCACCGACGCCGACCTGGCCGGATACGCCGTCTATCGCCGGGAGGGCGACGGCGGGTGGCAGCGCATCTCGCCCGCCGGGCCGCTGGTTCCCCCGGCCTTCCACGACTCTCAAGTCCAGCCCGGCCACAGCTACCGCTACGCCGTCAGCTCCATCGACCAGGGCGGAAACGAAAGCGCCCGCTCCGCGGAGACCGAGGAGTCGGTTCCCAACCCCTGACGGCCTTTGCCGCGCCGGGAGGATTTCCCATGAGATATTGCCGCTTTCTCTTCGAGAATCAAACCCACTACGGCGCGGTGGAAGATCGCGAGGGCGAGCCGTGGATCGTGCGCCTGATTGCTGCTCCCGAAGAGGACCGAGTTTTCCGGCTGGAGCATGGCCGGGCTTCATCCCTGTCTCGCGATTCTGGGAGCTTCGACTTCGAGCCGATGCCGCTGAGCGCCGCCGAGCTGCTGGCGCCGGTCACGCCGTCGAAGATCGTATGCGTGGGGCGAAACTATCGCGACCACGTGAAGGAGTTGGGGCACGAGATGCCTGCCGAGCCGCTGCTCTTTTTCAAGCCGGTGTCGGCGCTGCTCAGGCCAGGAGGCGTGGTGCGCATGCCCGCCGTTTCGGCTCGCGTGGACTATGAAGGCGAGCTGGCGCTGGTCATCGGCCGCCGCACGCGCAATCTGAAAGAAGATGCCTGGCGCTCGGCGGTGCGCGGCTACACGCTGGCCAACGACGTGACCGCCCGCGACCTGCAAGAAAAGGACGGCCAGTGGACCCGCGCCAAGGGCTTCGATACCTTTTGCCCGGTCGGCCCGGTGGTGAGCGACGAGCTGGACCCCGAAGCCGGCCTGACGCTGGAAACGCGCGTGAACGGAGAGCTGCGCCAGCAGGGCTCGACCCTGGACTTCATCTTTCCGATTCCCAAACTGCTCGCCTACATCACCGCCATTTTCACTCTGGAACTCGGCGACTTGGTGCTTACCGGAACCCCCGCCGGAGTGGGTCCGCTCAAGGCTGGGGATTCCGTGGAGATCAGCATCCCCGGACTGGGAGTGCTGGCCAACACCTTCCAGGCGGATGAGGACTGAGTACATACCACCCATGTGCAACCTTGACCGCTTGGATGAATCTAACAGCGGTAGACTAAATCCGCACGCGCACGAAACCAGAAGCGCGAACCTACAGAGGTCACATGCCAAAGAATTTGCTGGAACAGTTGCGCAGCTACACGATAGTCGTTGCCGATACCGGCGACATCGAAGCAATCGGAAAGTTTCGCCCGCAAGACTCGACCACCAACCCCTCGCTGATTACCGCCGCGGCGCAGTTGCCGCAGTATCAGCCCATCGTGGACGGCGTGCTGCTGGAAGCGCGCAAGGAACTCGACGCGAGCGCAACCGATGCGGCCATCGCCAACCTCGCCTTTCAGCGGCTGGCCATCGCCTTCGGCAAAAAGATTCTGGCTATCGTTCCGGGACGCGTATCCACCGAAGTCGACGCGCGTCTCTCCTATGACACGGCGGCCACCATCGCGCAGGCGCGCAGCATCATCGCGCAATATGACGCCGAGGGCATTGGCCGCGAGCGCGTGCTGGTCAAGATCGCCTCCACTTGGGAGGGCATCCGCGCCGCCGAGGTGCTGGAGCGCGACGGTATTCATTGCAATCTGACCTTGCTCTTCGGGTTGCACCAGGCCATCGCGGCGGCCGAGGCCGGCGTCACGCTGGTCTCGCCCTTTGTCGGCCGCATCCTCGACTGGTACAAGAAAGATACCGGCAAGGATTTCCACGGCGCGGACGATCCCGGCGTGAAGTCCGTAACCGCGGTCTATAACTACTACAAGAAATTCGGCTATAAGACGCAGGTGATGGGCGCGAGCTTTCGTAACATCGGCGAGATTACGGAGTTAGCCGGCTGCGACCTGCTGACGATCTCGCCGCAACTGCTGGCCGAGCTGGAAGATACCCTGAGCGAGTTGCCGCGCAAGCTCTCGCCCGATGCGGCCAAGACGCAGCACCTGGAAAAGATTGCCGTGGACAAGGCGACATTTGACGCAATGCACGCCGCCGACCGCATGGCCACCGATAAGCTGAAGGAAGGCATTGAGGGATTCTCGGCGGCGCTGGTCAAGCTGGAAACGCTGCTCACCCAGCGCCTGGCCGAGTTGGAAAACAAGAATCCTGCCTGAGGTCGCGCTTACTCCGACCAAACGCCCAGCAGGTTGCCCGCGCCATCGGAGAAGTGGAAGCGCCGACCGCCGGGAAATTCGAAAGTAGGCACAACAACGCTGCCGCCCGCGGCCACGATTGCCGCTTCGGTGGCCTTTAAGTCCGCGGAGTAGAGCACCACGAACGGCGCGTACTTGGGTTGCTCCTGTTGAGGCGCGCCCTTGGCGAAGCCGATAGCGATCCCTGCATCGGCGACGTTGCTGTCGATGTAATCCGAGCCCCATTCCTTGAAGCTCCAGCCGAAGACAGTGGAGTAAAACTTCTTGGTCCGCTCGATGTCGGTGGTAGTGAACTCAATGTAGGTGATCTTGTGGTGCAATGCGGAGTTGCTCATGAATTCTCTCCTTTTGTTTTGTATTGAGTGGAGTCGAGGGAAGGCGGTGCGGATGCAAGGCGCACGCACACCCTTCCCGGTGTGCTCTTGCTGCGCCCCCATCCACATTCCCCCAAGAGCTGGAGAGTGCAGGTAGAGCCCGCTCAATCCTTCGAGCGCGCGGACTCGCGATGTACGAGAACAGGTTAGCAGAATTTCGCATCTGCCGCGCAGACCTCTGTGGAAAAATCAGCGTCCCAGCCACAGCGACACGCCGCCGGTGATCGACCGGCCGGGCATAGCGACGCCGTTGATCTCCTGATAGCCGGTGTTACTTAGATTCGCGAGGCGGAGATAGGGGCGCAACTTCCCTGCGTCGCGCGTTACAGCGGCATTCCACACGGGATAGGGCTGAGCGTTCCAGGGCGGATTACCCGGCTGCTGATAGGGCTTAGTCACTGCGACCGAGTTAGTAACAGTCAATGCATGTTTCAGCGCGACCGTCCATGTAGCGCGAAGGTTCTGGACTGGATAGTTGAGGGCATACTCCGATTGCAGGCCGCTCAGCGAAGGCTGCGAGCCTAAGAGTTGTGTCCACGCAAATTGAAATGTTTGTCCCTTCGCCGGCAACCACTGCGCCGCTGTCTCAACGCCCGCGAAGCGCAATCCATTTAGGTTCGTTGCGCACCAAGTATTCACCGGGCAGCCTGCGGGCAGATCAGGGCTGGAAGGAGGTGTATTGCTCGTATAGCGCACATAGTCGATGGTGTCATGCTGGCGGCTATAAAAACCCGTGGCCGTGAGCGTCAGCTTGCTAGTTGCCGTCCAATCCGCGCCTGTCTCGCCGGACCAGGATGATTCTGGCTCCAGGTGTGAATTTCCATGAGTGACTGGATCGAAGTAATAAAGATCGGTATAAGTTGCAAGCCGGAAACCGTAGCCGCCGCCGGCGCGTAGCTTTAACTTATCAGCCAGGCGATAACTGCCTGCCAGATGCGGCGCAAAGGCGGATTGCAATCCGCCGGAGAATAACTCCTCGCGCAGACCGGCGGATAGGTTCCAGCGGCTTTTAGCGGGCTTCAGGTCCAGGTCCACATAACCTGCGCCGCGATTGCGCGCATGGAGGCCGAGATTGTTGCTGTGGATGCTATCGCCGTCCGCCTCCAGCCCGAACAAAAGCACGGATGAGTTAGCGACAGGAAGAGTGTGGCGCAGAGAAGCTTGCCAGGAGCCGTCGATATGGTTGTTTTCGTAGACAGACGGTGCATTGCGCAGCAAGACAAACTCATCGGTGTGGCGGCGATAACCAAATGCGGCAACGGTGCGGCCGCCTAACTCCTGTCGGAGGGAGGCAAACCATCCTTTGGTTCGTTCCCAGGAGTTATACGGACCATAAAACTGGTTTGCGCCGAAGGAGCGGTCACTGGCGGCAAAGAGCAAATCCGAAATGCCGAGCCGGGAACTAACCCAGCTTTCCGAAGAAGCATCTTCGTTGCGGTAATCGCGGTCGGGCATGAAGCCAGTAGAGAAGTTGCGGTTTGCGGTCAGCCGGCTGCTCCATTGCTTGCGCGCCAGGGCGGCCGCGAGCGACTCTTCGTTGGAGCCAAAGCTGCCGTATCCGGCGCGCAGGCGCAGCGATGATGCGGAGGGCGCGGCGGTGAGAAAATCGACGACGCCGCTCAGCGCGTCCGCGCCATGCAGCGTGGAGCCCGCGCCATGCAGCACTTCAATCGAGTCCATGGCGTCGAGTGGAATGGGCAGGTCGAGGTTGTGATGCGCAGTCTGGCTGTCGTCGATGCGGAAGCCATTCAACAGCACCAGGGCCTGCTCGAAGGAGCCTCCGCGCAGAACCAGGTCGGCTTGTCCGCCGCCCGCGCCGCGCTCTTCGAGAAAGACCGACGAATCCTGGCGCAGCAGTTCCTGCGGCGACTCCAGTGTGAGCGTCTTGCCCTCAACCGGCAGCACCACGACGGAGGCGGACGACTCCGCCAGCGGCACGGGAACCGCCGAACCAAGAACCACCAGGTTCTCGGTGGGATGGGGAAGCTGGGCGGGCGGTGAAGCCGGCGGCGCTTGCGCGGAAGTTAATTGTGCGCAGGCTGCCAGAAGGAGACAGACTGACCTGCACAGTAATCTCATAACATGCGTTGTGTTCTCAGGCATCATAGGGAAGTGTGAGTGGTGAACCGGTCGAGCTGCTTGCAACTGTGTTACAGGATATAACGCGATAGATCCTGATCCTTCACGATGGACGCAACCATTTGCTTGACATACTCGGCGTCGATGAGGAAGACCTTTTCCGGTCCGGAGGCAGTAACTCGTTCCTCATAGGGCAAGGGCGTGGAAGACTCGCTCTTGATGGCCTCTTTGAGCGCTGCGGCAGCCGCTTCGTCGGGCACGCGGCGAGCCACGTCGGGCGCCAGGAAGCTCACATCCTCCAGCACCCGCTCCATGATGGTGTGCAGGCGGCGCGCGCCGATGTTTTCGGTTTGCTCGTTGACCTTGAAGGCAAACTCGGCCATCTCGCGCAGGGCCTCGGGAGAATACTCCAGCTTCACTCCCTCGGTCTCCAGCAGCGCCGAATATTGCTTGGTGAGCGATGCCTTGGGCTCGGTAAGAATGCGCAGAAAGTCATCGACGGTAAGTGACTTCAGCTCCACGCGGATGGGAAAGCGCCCTTGCAGCTCAGGAATTAGATCGCTGGGCTTGGAGACATGGAATGCGCCGGCGGCGATGAAAAGGATGTGGTCGGTGCGCACCATGCCGTAGCGCGTGTTGACGGTGGTTCCCTCCACGATGGGCAGGATGTCGCGCTGCACACCCTCGCGCGAAACGTCGGGACCATGGCCGCTCTCGCGTCCGGCTATCTTGTCGATCTCATCGAGGAAGACGATGCCGCTGGATTCGACGCGCTCGGAGGCCGCGCGGTTGACCGAATCCATGTCGATCAAGCGGCCCTCTTCCTCGTCGACTAGATAGTCGAAGGCGTCAGAGACTTTCATCTTGCGTTTTTTGGAGCCGCCGCCGAAGATGTTGGGCAGCATGTCCTTGAGGTTCATCTCCATGTCTTCAAGGTTCTGGTTGCTGATGATGCCGAACTGCGGCATACCGCGCTCGCGCACATCCAACTCGACCTGGCGCTCGTCGAGCTTGCCCTCGCGGAACTGCTGGCGCATCTTCTCGCGGGAGCGCTGATAACTCTCCGTTCCGGGCAGCGTAAGCTGGCCTTCCTGCGCGGGCGGCACGGGTGGCAGAGGCGGCAGCAGCACGTCCAGCAGCCGCTCCTCGGCGTTCATCTCCGCGCGGTCCTCCACCTCTTCGAGCCGCTCCTCGCGCACCATGTCGATGGCGATCTCCACCAGGTCGCGGATCATCGATTCCACATCGCGGCCCACGTAGCCGACCTCGGTAAATTTGGAGGCTTCGACCTTGAGGAACGGCGAACCGGTCAGCTTGGCCAGCCGCCGCGCAATCTCCGTTTTGCCCACGCCCGTTGGCCCGATCATGATGATGTTTTTGGGCATGATGTCGTCGGCGATGTCGGGCGGCAGCTTCTGGCGTCGCTGGCGATTGCGCAGCGCGATGGCCACGGCGCGCTTGGCGGCCTTCTGGCCGACGACATGCTTGTCTAGTTCGGTGACAATCTCGCGCGGCGTCAGCTCGTCAAGCGAGAGCTCTTGTTCTTCGGCGGATGCGGGCAGGTAAATGGCCATTTTTCTCTTGGTTCAATCCTCGCAAAAAACTTGGTTTTGAAAGGGCACGACTTTAGTCGTGCCGATGATGTAAAAAAGTGCTCGGGCTTTAGCCCCTGAGGGAATGTTCTTGCGCATATTTGCAATCCTCCACCAGATAACAATCTGTGCATTTTGGAGATGTGGAATCACACTTGGTCTGCCCTAAATTCCAGAGCGGCATGTCCAGTTGCCATGGATCATCCGGATTCAGTTCGCGAGCCAGCTTGATGGCTACCCCGGGAGTGGTCTCTTTTCCGTCAAATACACGACCCAAAACCCTGCAAACGTGCACATCCGCCTTCACATCGCTTTTACCGGAAATCTGGCCGCAGTCTTTCAAGGCACCGACAATCATCCTTGAAATCTGTTCTCCCGCTCCGATGTAATAGAGTCGGCAAAGAACGTCAAACAGTGTGCCGTTTTGCCAAATCTTTCTTGCATCACCTTCAAAATACCTACATATACTATTAGCTATAGGCCTTAGTCGATTGTGCGCCCGATGCCATTTATGCAAGTGGCACTTGGTAAAATTGCCTTCTGAATTCCAATCCACTTGGGGTATATCGGCAATCATCTTCCAAAGATCGCCCTTTTGATCGGATTCTAGCGTATTGAAATATCGTTCCCCCCGATTCCATGCATCCTTTGAATTACACTGATAATCGATTAGGCAGCGGAGCAAGAATAAGTTTGCAATATCTTTGGGACATTCTTTTCCGCCATATCCTTCGATTCCCCAGCTATCATCCTTGGATTTCCAGTTTTCACTGCCACGATGTTCAATTAACAACTGAGTCACTCGGTGCAACTTACCGCCATTGCTAATTACAGAATCCATTTGGTGTCTCCCTCAGGGGCTAAAGCCCGCGATCATTTTGAAACCTGTAGCGGCACGGCTAAAGCCGTGCCCTTTCAAAACATTGCTGCATGGAAAAAGTTATCCATGACAGCTAGCTCTTCAACTCCTCAATCGTGACGTGGTGGTTGGTGTAAATGCAGATTTCGCCGGCAATCTGCATGGCCTTTTCGGCGATCTCGCGGGCGCCGAGGTCGGTATTTTCCATCAGCGCGCGGGCGGCGGCGGTGGCATAGGGTCCGCCGGAGCCGATGGCGGCCAGAGGCTCGTCGGGATCAATCACATCGCCTGAGCCGGAGATGAGGAAGGTTTGCCCGGCATCGGCCACCACCAGCAGGGCCTCCAGGTTGCGCAGCATCTTGTCGGTGCGCCAGTCCTTGGCCAGCTCGACGGCGGCGCGGTTGAGGTTGCCGGCGTACTGCTCCAGCTTGGACTCGAAGCGCGCAAAGAGCGAGAAGGCGTCGGCCGTGGAGCCGGCAAACCCGGCCAGAATCTTCTCCTGGTAGAGGCGGCGAATCTTGTTGGCCGAGTGTTTCAAGACGTGGTCGCCGAGCGTGACCTGGCCGTCGGCGGCCATGACCACCAGGCCGTTGCGGCGGACGCAAATCACGGTGGTCGAACGAATCCGGTCACGAATCCGGGAATCGGTCGCCGCTAGGGGATTTTTGCGAAAAGCCATGGGGAAACCTCTGAAAACAGCGCGTATTGCGATCCGAAAATCCTTAAGATGCAATCACGAGTATAGCGCAGCGCGAGAGCCGGAGTCCCCAGCGACAGATCTTTGTCGCTGGGGTGGGAGAGCCGGGGTTGTGGCACACAGAATCCGGAGCTGTATGCACAGCCCATCCGGCTATACCCAGGCCGACTGCGGTATCCTCTAGTTGGGACCGAAGGGGTATTGCCCCGCCTCGAATGACTCAACTCAGCGCCAACACGTGGGAGATTGTGGCTGCCGGAGCCTTCGTCGCCGCGCTCCTTGTGGCGGGTCTGTGGCTGCTGCTGCGCAAGGGCCCCACGCCGGACGAGCGGGAGCGCGCGCGCCGCCAGTTCCTGTCTCGCGCCGGACGCATGGTAGATGGCATGTTGCTGGACATCTGCGAGGTCGAGGCCGCGGCCATAACCAAGAACGGGCCGGCACGCACCCTGACCATGCTGCTTTACAACTATCGCATCGGCGGCGTGGACTACGAGTCCTCTCAGGACGTTACCGACCTGCTCCGCACAGGGGATGCGGCCCAGGTGCGGGCAGGCTTCCCCTGCTCAGCGCGCTACCAGCCGGGCAACCCGCAGAACAGCATCGTGGTGTCTGAGGAGTGGAGCGGCCTCCGGGCCGGGCTGCCGGTATTTCCCGAATTCGAGAACCCTGATCCGATCGATACGAGCCATCTGGACCTTTTACGCCCCGGACGCGGCTGAACGGGCGGCGGGAAAAGGCCGGAATTCAAGCAAAATGGGCGAAAAGCGTCCCTCCGAGGCTAAAATCAGCGTTCATTTTGCCGGGTTCATGTACGGGATAAAGCTCATACCCTACACGCACAAAGAGGTTCTGCTCATGATGTTGCGCAAACCGCCTGTCTCACTGCTGTTTCTGGCGCTGGTTTCGTGCGTTTTCATTTCCCGGCCGCTCGGCGCCCAATCCGCCGTTCAGCCTGCCGTCTTCGGCTACGCGGACTTTGCCGCCCAGGCGAAGGTCGAGGAGATGTTCCTGGCCGTTCCCGACGCCAAGCTGGCTGGCCAGCACTTGAAGACGCTGACCAGTGAGCCGCATCTGGCCTCCACCCCCGAAGACCGCAAGACCGCCGAATACGTGGCACGAAAGTTCCGCGCGGCCGGCCTGGAGACGGAGATCGTTCCTTACCGCGTGCTGCTGAACCAGCCCAAGGTGGTGCGCGTGGAGGCCTGGGACCAGAGCGGCAATCTGCTGATGAGCGGGCCTGCGCGGGAGCACGTCGAGGGCGATCCTTACCAGGACGATCCGCGGGTGGTGATGCCGTTCAACGGCTCGTCGGGTTCGGGCGACGTGACCGCCGAGGTGGTCTACGCTAACTACGGCCGCCTGGAGGACTTTGACCTGCTGGCGGCGCGGCACATCGACCTGCACGGCAAGATCGTGCTGGCGCGCTACGGCGGCAACTTTCGAGGCGTCAAGGTCTTTATCGCCGAGCAGCGCGGAGCAGCCGGGGTGCTGATCTACTCCGACCCGCAGGACGACGGCTTCTCCAAGGGCGACGTCTGGCCCCAGGGGCCGTGGCGGCCGGAGACGGGCGTGCAGCGCGGCTCGGTGCAATACATGTTCGAGTATCCGGGCGACCCGGAGACTCCGGGCGTGGCCTCGACGCTCGACCTGCCCGATTCGGCCCGCGTTTCGCCCTACGGCAGCCAGCCCCGCATTATCTCCATCCCCATCAGCTACCACGACGCCGCGCCCATCCTGCAGGCCTTGCAAGGGCCCGGAGTGCCGAAGGGCTGGCAGGGCGGGCTGGGTTTCCGCTATCACATCGGAACGGTTGCAGGACAGGGAAGCGTGAAGGTTCATCTGGTCTCTGTGCAGGACTATCAGCGCCGCATCATCTGGGATGTCATCGGCAAGATCAAAGGCTCCGAGTTCCCCGAAGATTGGGTGGTCATCGGCAATCACCGCGACGCCTGGGTTTATGGCGCCGTTGATCCCTCCAGCGGCACCGCGGCCATGCTCGAAGCGGTTCACGGCGTCGGCGCGCTGGTCAAACAGGGCTGGCGGCCCAAGCGAACGATTGTCTTTTGCAGTTGGGACGCCGAGGAGGAGGGCCTGGTCGGCTCGACCGAGTGGGTGGAGCAGAACGCCAAGGCGCTGGAGCACGCCGTGGCCTACTTCAACACCGACGTGGGCGTTGCCGGGCCGGATTTCTCCGCCGCCGCCGTTCCCTCGCTCAAGGAATTTCTTCGCGAGCTGACGCGCTCGGTTCCCAGCCCGCTGGGCGGGACAGTCTATCAGCAATGGAGAATCAACTCCGCGAGCGGGAATGAGCGCCGCCGCTCCAATGCCCCGCCAGTACCCGGCGAAGAGGTCCACGTGGGCGACCTCGGCTCCGGCTCCGACTTCACGGCCTTCCTGCAGCACGTAGGCGTGCCCTCCACCGACATCAGCTCCGGTGGCCCTTACGGCGTATATCATTCCGTCTTTGACAACTACGCCTGGTACACCCAAAACGCCGACCCGAAATTTGAATATTTGCAGGAGATGGCCCGCGTCTTCGGCCTGGAGGCTCTGCGCATGGCCGATGCCGACGTGCTGCCCTATGACTACGTGGCCTATGCGCACGAAATCAGCTCCTATATTGAAGCCGCCAAACGTAAAGCCTCAGATCAAGGTCTCTCGCTGGACTTTGGCCCCGTACAGGTTGCCGCCACACGCTTTTCCGTCGCTGCCGACCACGTTCACGGCCTGCAAAAGGCAGCCTCCGGCGATCTGACAAAACTCAACGTAGCTCTGCGCCAGGCCGAGACCGATCTCACCTCCCAGGCCGGCCTGCCCAACCGCCCCTGGTTCCGGCACACCATCTTCGCCCCCGGCGAGTACACCGGCTACGCGGCGGTTGTGATTCCCGGAGTCAACGAGGCGATTGACAGCAAAGATCAACAGCGTGCCGCACAGCAGTTGACCGTGCTGACCCAGGCGCTGACGCGGGCGGCACTGACTCTGGAGGGGGCGCGATAGGGTGGTCCTGAAATACCCTTGACGTAACGCGTAACGGGGAGCATACTAGAACATGATTACCGGCTATCGAGACAAGCGCACTAGAAACTTTGCCGCCGGAATGCGCGAAAGAGTCTTCGAAGGCATTGAGCGGCCGGCTCGATTGAAGCTCGACCGCTTGGATGCGGCTACATCGCTCCAAGACCTTGCCGCACTGCCCGGTAATCGTTTCGAGGCACTTTCCGGTGATCGCAAGGGGCAGTACAGTATTCGCATCAACGACCGGTGGAGAATCTGTTTTAAGTGGCCGGATTACGATTCAGGTCCATCTAACGTCGAGATTGTTGACTATCACTAGGAGAACGCTATGTCCATCACCGCCATCCATCCCGGAGAACAGTTGGCCGAGGAGCTGCACGAACTGGGCATGAGCGCCTCTGAGCTGGCGCGCAAGCTGGATGTGCCGCCTAATCGCATCACGGCCATCCTGAACGGGCAGCGTGGACTTACCGGAGACACCGCTCTGCGCCTGGCCCATTTCTTCGGCACCAGCCCACAGTTCTGGCTCAACCTGCAAAGCCTCTACGAGTTGCGTATCGCCCAGCAGAAGGCCGGAAAAGCAATACATGCGCTTCCCCGTCTCAAGCAGCTCGAACGCATTACTGCCTGATAGGTTGACCCCCGCCCTATCCGGCTCGTATCGTTATGGTGTGACTATGAAAACTTCCCCAAACACTCCACACAGCAGATCACGGATGCCCACGATTCTAGGCGTCCCGATAACCATCATTTCCGGTGTCTTCGTCATTTTGGCCACCATCGCCTGGATGGCCTTGTCAGGCATGAAAGACAGCAAGAGCTATTACAAAAACATCTCCGAACTGGGTGCCATGGGCGACAAGGTGTACAAGAGCCATTTACGGGTTCATGGTTATGTGCAGCCTGGAACCATCGAGCAGAATGGCACCAACGTAACCTTTGTTTTGAACGAGTTTGAGAGCCACACGCCCAAGGCCGCCTCGGGCCGCCTGCTCACGGTCGACTACAAGGGCACCGAGCCTCCGCCGGACACCTTCAAGGACGATGCTGAAGCTATAGCGGATGGCACCTATGGCCGCGATGGCGTCTTCCACGCCACGGTCCTGCAAGCCAAGTGCGCCAGCAAGTATGCCCCAGCCCAGCCCGGCGCCGCGCCCACGCACCCAACCGCCACGCATCCGGCCACGGCGGTACCACCGGCGGCCAACTGACGCGCATGACTGCTCCCGCATCCGAGACCGCTAGTTCGACTTACTGCGCCCGCCTCGACAGCGTCTCCAAGCTCTTCGGCTCCTTTGCCGCGCTGCGCCATGTCTCGGTGGAATTGGAGCCGGGACGCTGCTACGTTCTGCTGGGCGAAAACGGCGCGGGCAAATCCACCCTGCTGCGCATTCTGGCCGGTCTGCTCCGGCCCAGCTTCGGAACCGTCCGCGTCTTCGGCAATTACAAACCCCACGACGCCCGCGAGCGCATTGGCTACATGAGCCACGCCGCCATGCTCTACGACGAGCTGACCGCCGAGGAAAATCTGCGCTACTTTGCCAGCCTTTATCCCGGCCGCGCCTGCCTTGCGCCGGCCGAGGCTCTGCGCCAGGTGGGCCTGGACCCGCAGCTCGACCGCATCCTGGGCCAGTATTCGCAGGGGATGCGCCAGCGCACCTCTCTGGCCCGCGTGCTTCTCTCCGTCCCGGAATTACTCTTACTCGACGAGCCCTTCTCCAACATGGACGTCGAATCCGCACATCAGATGGTCGAGCTGCTGGTCGGGTTCCGCCAGGCCAACCGCACCATTGTCTTGACGACCCACCAGCGCGAGTTGACCGCGCCCATCGCCGACTGGGTGCTGACGCTGCACGCCGGCCGCGTGGCTTCTCTCGAACCTGGGAGGCCAACGCTATGAAAACCAACGGCGCGCGTTTGCTCGAATCTCTCGGCATTCCCTTCGCACTCCAGGAGTACGAGGTTGATCCCGACGACCTCTCCGCCCTCACCGTCGCCAAGAAGATTGGAATGCCGCCCGAGCAGGTCTTCAAAACTCTCCTCACCACAGGCGGTTCCAACTCCTACGTCTTCGCCGTCATTCCCGGCAACGCCGAACTCGACTTCAAAAAGCTGGCTCGCGCCGCTGGCCTGCGCAAAGCCGAGATGGTTCCGCTGAAAGACGTGCAGCCGCTCACCGGCTACATCCGCGGCGGCGTCACCGTCTTCGGCGCAAAAAAGCCCTTCCCAGTCTTTGTCGATGAGACAGCGATTCTCTTCGACAAAATCAGCGTCTCGGCCGGCACGCGCGGAACGCAGCTCATCCTTTCGCCCGCCGACTATCTCCGCGCTGCAGAGGCCCAGACCGCCGACCTGACCAAATCCACTCCGGAGGTACACGCAGGATGACCCGTGCCCTCTGGACCCACCTCGTCAAAGAGCTGCGCATCGAGTGGCGCTCGCTGGACGCTCTCGTCTCCATGCTTTTCTTTTCACTGCTGGTAGTGGTGCTGTTCTCGATGGCCTTTGACCCGCGCGGGGCTTTTTCCCAGCAGATCGCCGGTGGCGTTCTCTCGGTGGCCATCCTATTCGCCTCGGTCAGCGCGCTCAACCAGGCCTGGGCGCGCGAGATCCGCCACCAGGTTATGGACGCGCAGCGCATGACGCCCGCTCCCGGCGCGGAACTCTACCTGGCAAAAGTAATTGCAAATTTTCTTTTTGTCTCCATCGTCCAGGTAATTCTGGCGCCATTCTTTTTTATTTTTTATAACCTGCACATCGCCGGCCAGGCCTGGCTGCTGACACTGGTGCTGCCGCTGGGAACATGGGCGCTGGTCGCGAACGGCGTCTTTTTTGCCGCGCTCTCCATCCGCAGCCGCAACCGCGAACTGCTGATGTCGCTGATTTTGTTTCCCATTTTCATTCCTGCGCTGCTGGCCATGGTGCAGGCAGTCACCGCCATCCTCACCGGCGAAAGCGATCCCGCGCTGTGGATTAAGATGCTCGTCGGCTACGACATCATTTTCACTACGGTGAGCTTGCTGCTCTTCGACGTGGTGTTTCACGCGGAGTAGAGCGGCGATGCCGACACGGTATTTTCGGGGAATCCCTCCCGAGTTTTTATCGCCTTTCCGCCCATAGGCCGTCCAAAGCCCCTTGCTGCCGTTTTGGGCCGCCGTTTTCGTTCCCGAAAGCTTCCGCGGCTTCTGTGACTGCAATCACTCGACAGTGTTCGTCGCGGATGTTAGCCTTCGGATGATCCTTTTCCCGGATTTGTCGCGTTTTCCGGGTCCGTTCGTGGTAAACCATCAAAATTTCCGCTTGGAGGATTTGTGACTGCACAGTATTGGGTGTATTTCTTTCTGGCCGTGAGCGCGCTGTCGCTCGTCGTGGCCTTTTTCTTTGCGCGCCAGGTGATCGGCTCGGACCAGGGAACTCCTGAGATGAAGAAGATTGCTGCGGCCATCAAGGAAGGCGCCGAGGCCTTCTTGAAGCGTCAGTACAAGACCATCTATCTGCTTTCCGTTGTGGCGGCGATCCTGATTTACGCCCTCTACCTCTTCCTTGGCAAGGGACAGGATCTGGCATTGAAGACGGTCATCAGCTTCCTGGCCGGCGCTGTCTGTTCCGGCCTGGCCGGCTTTAGCGGCATGTTCGTTTCCATCCGCGCCAATCTGCGTGCAGCTTCGGCGGCGCGCACCAACCTGAACAAGGCGCTGCAGATTGCCCTGCGCGGCGGCGCGGTGACCGGCCTCTCGGTGGTGGCGCTTTCATTGTTGGGTGTGGGCGGCATCTTCCTGCTCTTCGGCGGCATGGCGAATCCCAACGAAGTACCCTATGAGATCGTCGGCTTCGGCTTTGGCGCCAGCTTTGTGGCGCTTTTTGCGCAGTTGGGCGGCGGCATCTACACCAAGGCCGCCGACGTGGGCGCCGACCTGGTAGGCAAGGTTGAAGTCGGCATTCCCGAGGACGATCCGCGCAACCCGGCGGTCATCGCCGATTTGGTGGGCGACAACGTGGGCGACTGCGCAGGCCGTGGAGCCGATCTCTTCGAGTCCACAGCCGCGGAAAACATCGGCGCCATGATTCTGGCCGTTGCTCTCTTCCTCAAGCTGAAGAGCATGCCGAATGTCCCGGCGGAAGCGCCTCTGCTGGCTATCTTCTTCCCGTTTGTGGCCCGCGCTTTCGGTCTCATCGCTTCGATCTTCGGCGTCTTCAGCGTCAAGCTGAAGAACGAGAATGAGGACGCCATGGTGGCCCTCAATCGCGGCTACCTGGTGACCACCATCCTGGCCGCAGGCGGCTTCTGGGTTGCGGTCAAGTACCTGCTGGGCGACATTCCGGGAGCAAACTGGCAATGGTTCTTCTATGCCGGCCTCATCGGCATGGTCATGTCCTTCCTCTTTGTCTGGATCACGCAGTACTACACCGAGTGCCAATATCGTCCCGTCCAGTCGATTGCCAAGAGCTGCACGACAGGCGCGGCCACTGACATCATCACCGGCCTGGCCGTGGGCATGGAGTCCACAGCCGCGCCGGTGGTTGTAATCTCTCTCGCCATTCTGGGCAGCTTCTTCTGCGGCAAGTTCGCGCTGCCCATGATCGACGGCACCAGCGCCGGACTTTTCGGCACCGCCATTGCCACCATGGGCATGCTGGCCACCTGCGCCTACATTCTGGCCATGGATACCTTCGGCCCCATCACCGACAACGCCGGCGGCATCGCCGAAATGAGTAACCAGCCGGAAGATGTGCGCAAGCGCACCGACCGTTTGGATGCGGTGGGCAACACCACCAAGGCGCTCACCAAGGGCTATGCCATCGGTTCCGCGGCCCTGGCGGCATTCCTGCTCTTCTCGGCTTACCTCGATGAGGTTGAGGAACTGGTTCGCAAATCAACCCACAATGCGGCCTTCGTATTTGACTCGGTCAACATCGCTAAGCCCCCGGTCTTTGTGGCTTCGCTGATCGGCGCCGCTCTGGTGATTCTATTCAGTTCCTTCGCCATCCAGGCCGTCGGCAAGAGCGCCTACGCGGTCATCGAGGAGGTTCGCCGCCAGTTCAAGGAAGATCCGGGAATCATGGCCGGCACCTCCAAGCCCAACTACGGCGCCTGCGTAGACATGGTCACCAAGGCTGCACTGCGGCAGATGGTGGTTCCCGGCCTGCTGGCCGTGGGCGTGCCCATCGCCGTCGGATTCATCTTCAAACTTTTCAACACCACTGTCGACCCCACCCTGGCAGCCGAGTCCGTGGCCGGCCTGCTCATGGTGGGCACCATCAGCGGCATCCTCTTCGCCATCTTCATGAACAACGGCGGCGGCGCATGGGATAACGCCAAGAAGCTGATCGAAACCGGCGAGTACGGCGGCAAGCGTTCGGACGCCCACAAGGCAGCCGTAGTCGGCGACACCGTTGGCGATCCCTTTAAGGACACCGCCGGCCCGTCGATCCACGTGCTCATCAAGCTGCTTTGCACGGTCACCTTCGTCATGGCGCCGTTGTTCCTCTAGCGCCCATACCCCCGCCACGGCTGGCGGACAACCGAAACGCCCAGCGGCCCCACGCCATCAGCGCGTGGGGCCGCATTGTTTTTGGCAGGCGAAACAAGGCCGGATTAGTGTTAAGATGGCTGGCGACATCAAAAAAGCCCTTTTGGGCTCGATCTTTTCAGGGATATTGCGCGGAAATCAGCGCGGATGAGGATGGTATTCATGCGTATTCATGTTTGCATAGGCGCGGCTCTGACACTGGCGGCTCTGGCGTTGCCGATGGCCGCCGCGGCTCAGAAGTTTCAAAATCCGACAAAAGAAGAGCTGCAGATGACCTCGGACCCCAAGGCTCCCGGCGCTCCCGCCGTCTACCTCTATCGCGAGGAGACGACTGACAACCACAATCATACTGTCAGCTACTATGCGCGCATCAAGGTACTTTCCGAGAAGGGCAAGGAGTGGGCCACGGTCGAGGTTCCTTACATCCACGGCTACATGGCCGAGCCGATCATTGAGGGCCGCACCATCCATGCAGATGGCACGGTGATTCCCCTCACCGGCAAGGCCTCCGACCTGCTGGTCTTCAAGTCCTACCACAACCACGAAAAGGCCGCCGTTTTCAATCTCCCCAGCGTCGAGGTGGGCAGCATCCTGGAGTACAAGTGGACGATCCCAATGGTGAGCGGAAATATCACCACGAATCGTATCGGCGAAGAGGAATACCTCGCCTCCGCCATGGCCGGCTCAACTCCCATATGGGATGTGCAGAAGGAGATTTTTGTCCACAAGGAGAGCTTCTTCTTCAATCCTTTCAGTGAGTTGGAATCTACTCGTGGGGGCCATAACGTGTGGACTATTTATGTGGATGGAGAAGTAACCAGATACATCCAGCACACCCAGCGCCTGCCGGGGAATGCACATGTAATTATGAATCCGAACGGAGCCTATACCCTGGAAGTGCAGGACGTACCCGCCTTTGTCCACGAGTCGTACGCTCCACCGGAGGATGCCTTCCGTTACCAGGTGCGCTTCTTTTACACGCCGGCCGTCACTCCCGATGTGTACTGGAACGACGAGCCGAAGCGTTGGTCGAAGCGGGTGGACGATTTTGCCGAACAGACGCGAGCCATCCGAGACGCCGCCAGCCAGATCACCACCGGCGCAGATACTCCCGAGGCCAAGGCCCGCAAGCTCTACGATGCCGTCCAGGCGCTGGACAACACCGACTTCTACCGTGCCAAAACCGAGGAAGAGCGCAAGCAACTCCATCTGAAAAAGAATCTGAAACATGCCGAGGATGTCTGGCGTGAGAAGAGCGGCTCCGGCAACGACATTGCGGAACTTTATCTGGCGCTGGCCCGCGCCGCCGGGCTCAATGCGGACGGGGTGCAGGTAGCCGATCGCAGCAAGAGGATCTTCGATGCCAGCTTGCTCTCTCTCCATCAATTCGACGCGCTGCTGGTAGCGCTGCACATCGACGGGAAGGACATCTATCTCGATCCCGGCGAAAAGCTCTGTCCCTTCGGCCAGTTGCACTGGTCGCACACACTGGCGGGCGGGCTTCAACAGAACGTCAAGGGGCCGGTTTATACCCCGCAAAATCTCGCCAAGGACGCCCTTTCCGCGCACGCCGCCGATCTGACCCTCGATCCAACCGGCGGGGTCACAGGGTCCGTTAAAATCCTGATGAACGGTCCCGCGGCCCTCCATTGGCGCCAGATTAACCTCACCTCCGGCCCGGACGAGGTCAAGAAACAGCTCAATGAATCTCTGCGCGAACTGCTGCCCCAGGGAATTGCCGGAGAGGTGGACAATATCCAGGGGCTGGACTCCTCGGCGGGCTATCTTTCCATCTCAGCCAAGGTCTCCGGCCAGTTGGGCAGCTTCTCCGGCAAGCGCCTCTTGCTTCCCGGCTTCTTCTTCTCCACCGGCGCGCGCGCGCAGTTTGTCGCCGAGGAGACGCGCAAGATCGCCGTCGATCTGCATTACGCCGAGCAGGCAATCGAAGACGTGGTCTACCACCTGCCGGCCGGCTTCTCGGTAGAGAGCGCCCCGCAGCCGGCTCAGTTGCTCTGGCCGGATCATGCGGCTCTGGTAGTGAAGACAGCTCCCGGCGCGGGAACCATCGACATCAAGCACATCTTTGCCCGCGCCTTCGTGCTGCTCGATCCCAAGGAGTACCCGGCCCTGCGCGACTACTACCAGAAGATCGCCGCCAACGATCAGCAACAATTGGTGCTCACGCCGGCAGCGGGCGCGGCGGGGAACTGAAGGATCCGGGAACTGGCGTAACAGGAAGCGTACGGGCTTCGGCCCGTGCCCTTCATTCATTGCTGCAAATCAATGCGTCTGCCTCGATTGCTCCGGCCTTCGCTTTGGCAAAGTTGGCCAAAAAGCGTAGACTCAAGCTGAGGTGTCCCCATGCCGACTCGCAATGTCAGCCTGCCTGAAAAGCTGGATCAGTTTATTACCGCCAAAGTTGAGGCTGGAGATTACGCCAACGCCAGTGAAGTGATGCGTACTGCCTTGCGCCTGCTGGAAAAGGAAGAGCGGGAGTACGAAGATAAGATGGCTGTGTTGCGGGCGGCAATTGCCGAGGGAGATGCAAGTGGAGATGCCGAGGAGGGTGTCTTTGAGCGGCTCGACGCCTACATCAAGGAACTAGCGGCAGAAAAGGTAGAGAGCCTTGCCGAAGTTTAGTGTCTCTAAGCCCGCGCAGTCCGATATGAGGTCTATCGCCCGATACACCCTTGAAAGGTGGGGTGAAGACCAGGCCATCCGCTATGCGCGAGGCTTGCAAGAGTCCTTTCGGACACTCGCGGAGAGTCCAGGAATCGGCCGAACGTGCGATGCAATCAGTTCAGGTCTTCGCAGGCACGAACAAGGCAAGCACGTCGTCTTTTACCGGTCGAAGCCTGGCGGCATTCGTATCGTGCGCGTCCTCCACCAGCAGATGATTCCAGCCAAGTCGCACTTCGGGCAGTGAGCGGCCTGCGTAACCCTGCTTAGCTGGCCTCGCCTGAGCAAATCCGCCCCCAATCTCCACAACTGCACAGTTTCTGCGTCTCCGCTTCGGCGGAGATGGGCGGGACCGGCAAACCCTATCTGGCCGGTGTTCTGACCCTGAAATGCCAAGGGTAACTTTTGTCTCGCGCAAAAAAATACTTTATAAAGAAACGTAATTCCTGCTTTGCACACTATTCATTGTGAACTACTATTGTCTCATTCCCGGTTCATCGGGAGGGCCACTTTCCCCAATCTGGCGAAGATTCAGAGGCTGTTTTTCTCCAGTTCATCCTGAGTTCTCGCACTCCCCCCACCCCCACAAAGAAGACCAATGGAGATTGATCATGAAGCGTGTAATTCATGCACTCGCCGTCCTGGCGGTGTTCATTCCCTGTGCGTTTGGGCAAGCTGTGATGGCCCAATCATATTCCTCAGCACATGGTCAGAAATGGCCATGCGACGATCCAACCATCGGACCACAACTCTTTCCAGCCGTCGTCGTCAGCATGGAGCACGGAAATAAGCAGTACTATTGCCCGGGTCACATGAATGCCCCCAGTGACATTCCGTCCACATTTCCAAACCACCAAGCCTTGAACGTCGTCGTGATTGGGATTAACCCGCTGAGGCAATCCTGCCAGGTTACCTTTTCGGACACGCAAACGCCGGAACCATATGCATCAGGTATCGCATCGGCAATTGGAGTTACGGTTCCCGGCGGAAGTGGCACACAGAAAGCTCCAACCGCTCTGGCGAACGCGTCACCAGTTACAGGTGAAGCGGCTACTGAACTATTGGACAAACTGCCTGTCAAAAAGGTCAAGAATACTCCCACCCCTCCAACAGCGGATGCAGCAGCGCAGGCGGCAAAGACGAAGTGCATAAATAATTTCCAAACGGCGCACAACAATGCAATTGATGTGATCAATGCATCGAACGTCTTCTCCCAACTGGTCACAGGGCAGGTGGGAGATGCGAAGGCAAAGGTGGACGCTTACAACCAGCTCGTGATAAGGGCAAACCAAGCCACATCGACTGGTTGGAACAACATCTTAAGCGATTTCAACAATCTTAAGATGATCTCGCCTACAGCTCCGACTCTCAACATGGGCAAGGATCCGACTTCTGATCTGGAAGCTGGGGGCGCTGAGCAGAAGTACCGCACGCCGGGTGCGGTTTCAATCTTGGTCAAAAACAACGGAAAAGATTTTACAAGCATTGCAACTGCGCTTGCTTCCGCAGCCAATGATGCGCAGAAGGGCCTTCAGGCGGGTCCGGAGTGCAAGGACGATATCAAGTCTGCTGACTTGACCGAAGCTTCGGATAAGTTAACCAACATCTATTCGGACATCAAGGGGAATTCGATGGAGGCGAACTGGAAAGCCCAGCTCGCGTCCATCGCAAATATGTCGACCGCGCTGACCTCAGCAGTGGCCGATGCGCAGGCAAAAATTACGGCGCCAGAATCAACTGAGATTGTCGCGAGAGTTGCCGACAACAATCAATCGTCGGATGTCGTTACGCTTAAGTGCACTGACGCCACAACCTCGCTTGTCACCATCAATCTCAGTGGTTCTGGGGCGACTGGCGGGAAGAGTACAGCCGACTCTTCACCTGCGCCGTCGGGCAGCCCGCAGAAGAATTCAGACTCCAGCAAGCAAGCTGTCTCTACTACCGAGACTTACACCTTCAAGCTCCAATTCGGCTACGGCCCTCGGGTTTACGAATCTGCTGGAATGGTATTTTCCCCGCTTCGGCAGCATTCCTATACAACAGCCTCTCCTGGGTCCGGCCCCTCTTGCCCTCTAACAGTAAACGGAACGCCGCAAACTGGATGCATCGTCGACGACAGCGCTTCAAACTGGCGGGTGCTTCCGTTTGTGGTGGCCAGTTACAGGCTGTTCGACATAAAGGACAAAACCCTGCGCACTCTGACGCCGTATGCGAGCTTTGGCGCAACGATCAAGAATAGCTCATCTACTGGCACTTCACTGGAATACCTCATGGGTCCATCCTGGGCGGTCGCACATCGCTACCTGTTCCTCACTGTGGGTGGTTACGCTGGACAAGTGACCCGCCTGGGCGGCGGGTTGGTTCCTGGCGGCCAATCCGTTACGCTTCCTTCAACTCTCCCGACCACAAGCGGATATGGGTGGGGACTCGGTTTTGCCGTCACCTTCAAGGTCGGTTCCCAACAAGGCAGTTCTCAAACGTCGAATACCAAGAGCACAACAAAGGGCGGTGCAGGGCAGTAGATTTGGGATGACATCAGTCTGATCAACTAATAGCGGGAGGGGTTGCGCAGCGCTGTCTTCTGCCGCCCCTCCGCATCAAAATTCCCCTGCTTGTGCTACGCCTCAAACGCTTCTTCTGCTCCGGCCATTCGCGCTCAAACATCGAATACCTGACTGTGTCGCGGTTTTGGTCCTTGATGGGCGGACAACCGAAACGCCCAATCGGCCCCATGCGAGATTGCGTGGGGCCGCTGGCGTTTTTGTCCACATCTGCACAGCTTTCCTCCCAAACTGCACCATTCCTGCGTCTTGTCCCCGCCCCCGGCGAGGACTAGGCTTGGGTTTTGGGGTGGCGCCGTCGCAGACCCCTGGGGTTGCACCGGATTTTGGGCAATTTTGACCCGCGGAAACCCGCGCCCCGCAAGGGTCTTTGGAGCTTTCCACAGGCAAATGCCTTTGTTTGCACATTTGATGCCCAGAACGTCAACAAAATACAAGATGTTGTGGTTTTGTGTTGACATACACCACCGACAGCGGTACTTTTTCATCTGCGGCCTTTAACGGCTTGTAACGATCTCCGGTGTGATAGTTCCACCGAGAGGCTGCTGAGAACAGAGAACTCGCGGTACTTTTCAATTCCCGTTTCCCGTTCTTCGACCGAGATTATCCCTGACCCCCTCCAGGCTCCAGGAAGCCCTGCACTGGAGAGGGGCCGAAGTATCAGAGGTATTTGCCGATTGAGAGGGTTTTATGAACGAGGTCCAGTTTCAAACTTCCGCCGCCGCCCAGCAAACTCCCCAGACCCAGAGGGGCCTGATCTTCACCCGCCGCTTCACCACCGAGGGCGTCTCCCCCTATGACGAGATTCAGTGGGAGCGGCGCACCGCCTCCATCGCCGATCAGCACGGCAACTGCATCTTCGAGCAGAAGAACGTCGAGGCGCCGGCGGACTGGTCAATGACAGCGACCAACATCGTGGCCTCGAAGTACCTTCACGGGCGTCTGGGGACGTCGGAGCGGGAGACCGGGGTTCGCCAGTTGGTGGCCCGCGTGGCCGAGACCATCCGCGACTGGGGCCTGGCGGGAGGCTACTTTGCCACCCCCGAGGATGCGGCCATCTTCCACGACGAGCTGGTCCACATGCTGCTGACGCAGAAGGCGGCCTTCAACTCCCCGGTGTGGTTCAACGTGGGCTGCGACCGCCTGGAGCCGGATGCGGAGGGGCAGAACTGGCACTGGGACCCCTCGACCGGCGGCGTGAAGTACTCCTCCACCGGCTACCACAATCCGCAATGCTCGGCCTGCTTCATCAACTCGGTTGAGGATTCGATGAGCGGCATCATGGAGCTGGCCCGGACCGAAGCCATGCTCTTCAAATTCGGTTCCGGCACGGGCACGAACTTCAGTTCCTTGCGCTCCAGCAAGGAATCCGTCTCGGGCGGCGGCACCGCCAGCGGTCCCTTGAGCTTCATGCGCGGCCTCGACGCCTTTGCCGGGGTCATCAAATCCGGCGGCAAGACGCGCCGTGCCGCCAAGATGGCGATTCTGAACGTGGATCACCCGGACATCCTTGATTTTATCGAGTGCAAGGCCAAGGAAGAGGCCAAGGCTCACACCCTCATCAAGGCCGGCTACGACGGCTCAGGCCCTGACTCGGAGGCTTTTTCGTCGATCTTCTTCCAGAACGCCAACAACTCCGTCCGCGTGAGTGACGAGTTCATGCGCGCCTATGAAAACGACGGCGACTTTACCACCTACACGGTGAAGGACCACGAGCCGGTAGCGACCTACAAGGCGCGCGACATCATGCGCGAGATCGCCGAAGCCACCTGGCATTGCGGTGATCCCGGTATGCAGTTTGACACCACTATCAACCGCTGGCACACCTGCAAGAACACGGCGCGCATCAACGCCTCGAATCCCTGTTCGGAGTACATGTTCCTGGACAATTCGGCCTGCAATCTGGCCAGTTTCAATCTGATGAAGTTCGTTTCCCCCTCCGGCGTCTTCGACATTCCCGCCTACCGGCACTCCATCTCCGTGGTCATTACCGCCATGGAGATTCTGGTGGACAACTCCGGCTACCCCACCGAGTCCATCGCCCGCAACTCCCACGACTATCGCCCGCTGGGCCTGGGCTACGCCAACTTGGGGGCGCTGTTGATGTCCTTCGGCCTGCCCTACGACTCCGACGCGGGCCGCGATCTGGCTGCCACGCTTACCGCGATCCTCACCGGCCAGGCCTACCTGCAATCGGCCATTGTGGCCGCCAACTGCCCGCCGCTCGCCTCGGCTACGCCGCTGACCGCCGGTGTTGACCACCAGGGCGGATTCGGGGTCCCCGGCGAGCTTACTCGACGGGGTGAGGGCGCTTGCCCCGGCTTCTACGTCAACCGCGAGCCATTCCTCGACGTGATCCGCATGCACCGCGCCGAGGTCAACAACATCGGCCGGTCGCGCCAGAGCGGCGAGCCCTTCACCGTGCCCCAGCTTGACGCCCTCATCGACGCCAGCCGCGAGTGCTGGGATATGGCCCTGGTTTACGGAGAAAAGTACGGCTATCGCAACTCCCAAACCACGGTCCTGGCCCCCACCGGCACCATCGGCTTCATGATGGACTGCGACACCATGGGCATTGAGCCGGAACTGGCCCTGGTCAAGTACAAGAAGCTGGTAGGCGGCGGCAATATCAAGATCGTCAACAGCACCGTTCCCGAAGCCCTCTTCAAGCTGGGCTATGCGGCGGAGGATGTGAACGCCATCGTCAGCTACGTCGATGCCACCGGCACCATCGAGGGCGCGCCCGGCATCCGCCCCGAGCACCTGTCCGTCTTCGATTGCAGCTTCAAGCCGATCAAGGGCACTCGCACCATCCCTTACATGGGCCACATCAAGATGATGGCCGCCGCGCAGCCCTTCCTCTCCGGCGCCATCTCCAAGACCGTCAACCTGCCCCACGAAGCCAGCATCGAGGAGATCGCCGAGGCCTACGCCGAGAGCTGGCGTCAGGGACTCAAGGCCGTGGCCATCTACCGCGACGGCTCCAAGGGAACCCAGCCGCTGAACACCAGCATGGACGCCCGGCACGACTCCTCGGCTCTGGATGCCGCCGGAGCGCGTGTGCTGGCACAATTGGCCGCCGGCCTGCCCGCCTCTGATGCTGACCTCAAGGTTCTTGAAAGCAAGAGCGGCGAAAAGATCGAGGTTCCCGTTGAGCAGGTTCTCCTTGCCGACACCGCCTTCGAGCACGTGCTGGAGGAGATCAATAAAGCTGCCGCCGTACCCGTGCTCCAGCCCTCGGCCGCGCAGGACGCCGTCAACCCCGACGCGCAGGACCAGAACGGCCCGCCCCGCGCCGTCCGCCACCGCCTGCCCGGCGAGCGCGCCTCGGTCACCCACAAGTTCTCTCTCAGCGGCCACGAGGGCTACATCACCGTCGGCCTCTACCCCACCGGGCAACCCGGCGAAATCTTCATCAAGATGGCCAAAGAGGGTTCCACCGTCTCCGGCATGATGGACTCCTTCGCCACCTCCATCTCCATTGCCCTGCAGCATGGCGTTCCTCTCAAGGTGTTGTGCGGCAAATTCGCCCACACCCGCTTCGAGCCCTCCGGCTGGACCGGCAATCCGCAGATCGGCCTGGCCACCAGCCTCATGGACTACATCTTCCGCTGGCTTGATCTGCGTTTTCTCTCCGGCACGCAGTTGACGCTCTTCTCCGGGCTTGCTTCCCAGGCTCCGCAACTGCCCGCCTCGCCCAGCATGGCGCCCGAGACCGAGCCGTACCCCGGACCGTATCACGACTCGTTCGCGCAGAGCCACCTGGCCCAGTTGGCCGAGGAGGTCGCCAAGCGGCTCAATCAGGTCAGCGGCCCGGCGGGCAGCTTCGCCAGCTCCGGGGTGGGTCAGGCGGGCGGCGGCATCGCCCCCGAAGCGCAAGCCGCCTCACCCTACGCCGCCAGCCCCTCCCAGGGACCGCAACTCCAGGACCGCGGCATCTACCACGCCACCGACGCCATGCGCGAGATGTACGAGATGAGCGACGCCCCCAGTTGCCCCCTCTGCGGAGCCATCATGGTCCGCAACGGCTCCTGCCACCGCTGCATGAGCTGCGGCACCACCAACGGCTGCAGCTAAAGAATTTTCACGGAGAGTCTAATATCATGGGTGCCCCACCCTCGCCGCGTTTTTGTTTTTGCGGCTAGGGTGGGATACCACCCCGCAACTCGCCGCTCCCATTTAATGTGTCATCCTGAGCGACCCTGAACGTAGTGAAGGTGAGTCGAAGGATCTGCGGTTGCTTTTCGGGTATCGTGGTATACCAAGTCTCAAAATATCGAGACTTGGGGTACTTACCTGGAGTAGTCCATGATGGAGCATTCAGTTTCCAGGAATGTAGCGTTGCCAGCTGAAGGCGTGACGGATGCTGAACGATACTTGGCAAGGTTGTGTAAGCGATCATTTTTGTCGATGTGGAGCTATCCAGTAGTTTTTCGTGATCAAGGGCGCAAGAATGATAAGGGTGATGGCAAAGAGTTATGCGACCTATTGGTCGTCTTCGAGAATCACGTTTTTATATTTAGTGACAAGGACTGTGAATTTGGGAACACAGGAAACTTAGAACTGGACTGGTCACGTTGGTACAGAAAGGCTGTACTAGAATCATCCAAACAAGTATTCGCCGCAGAACGTTGGATTAGGGAATTTCCACAGAAACTATTTCTCGATAGACAATGCAAAATCCCTTTTCCGATTAAGCTGCCAAGTGCTGATTATGCGATTTTCCATCGCATTATAGTCGCACACAACGGATCAATACATTGTCAAGAATTAATGGGTGGCAGCGGTAGTTTTATGCTTGATACTGCTTTGGAAGGGGAGGCTCACTTAGGGCGGCCATTTACAATCGGCCAAATCAACTCAGCGAAAGGTTATGTCCACGTCTTCGACGACACAACGCTCAATGTTGTCATGAGAACGTTGGACACGATTACCGACTTTACTTCATATATAACGAAGAAGGAACAATTTCTCTTGCGGTACAGATGTGTTGTAGTACCCGGGGAAGAAGAGCTGCTTACCTACTATTTGACTAACCGTAATAATGTAGGCGAGCACGACTTTGTAATCAATGGCAACTATGATGTGATTTCCCTTCCAGAGGGCTTATGGGCTCGTTTCATAAATAGTCCTGAGCGGCTTGCGCAGGTTCAGGCTGACCAGATTAGCTATGCTTGGGATGAACTGATAGAGAAATTTGCGTTTCATGCAATGACGGGAACGCAGTATTTCACAAGCGGTCAGCCGTTACGAGATCAGGAGATAATGTTTCGTTTCATGGCACGCGAGCCAAGAACGAGAAGAAGAATACTTGCAATGAGCCTTCGGGACGTTCTCGAACGAAGTATGACGTCGTGTAGTATGTGGGAAGCACGCGTGCTGGCTCCGGCTTCGATAGACGAGCCATGCTATGTATTTGTTTGTGTCAAGCGCCCGGCCACTGAGTCTGACGATGATTATCGTAACAAGCGAATGCAACTGCTTTCGGACTATTGCCATGTCGCAAAGATCAAATGGCCCGGTGCCAAACATATTGTCGGTATAGCAACGGAGTCGGTGCAGGAGAAGCGGCGTTCCGAAGACCTGGTGTACCTAGATATGTCTGAATGGAATTCGGAGTCACAGGCAGAGGCCGTTGAGATTCAAGAGCGCCTGGGAATACTCAAGGAGACTAAGTTATGTAAAGGCAGAGAATATGAATACCCGGTTGATCATATGGGCATTTTACGGAAAGGATTGCCATCTCGCAATTCTCAATGCGAATGTGGATCTGGCAAGCGGTTCAGAAATTGCCATGGAAAAGCTTATTTTCCAAAGTCTATCAAGAGTAAATCTAAATTGAAATAGCCGGGTGCCCCTGGTCCCTCGCAGTTGGGGACCAGGGAGACCACGAACCCGCTTTTTCCTGCACTCTTTTCCGCGTCTTTGTCGGAATGCCCAGCCGCCTGACGTATCACCATACTTTGGCCAGGCTCTCCAGACTTTGACGATAATCATCCCGGTCGATCCTGCTCCGCACCCCGAATTCCCCAAGCAGCGTCATCATCTGTCCCAAGGGCAGTCCGGCCACCTCCGCTGCTTTGCCCAGGGAGGCTTCGCCCTTCCTGTACTTCTCCACGGCCAGCAGGATTCTGCCCCTCGTCACCAGATCGCGCACAGCCTTTGATAAATCGCTCTGCTCTTCGATCGTCATCGCGGATAGAAATTCATAGTTGTCCCGGTCCATCCGGATGCTCATCGTCTTGGTGGTCATGGCTGCTCCTCCAGTCAGAGTATCAGCACCAGGTCAATAGTCTGGATGTCCACCAATCCCTGGCATCCGTAAAGTACCGGCAGCACCTTGCCCGCCGGATGCGTCCGCCGCAGCTCGGCGACCTTCTCCGTGCCGCACCGGTACGCAGGCAGATACATTCTTCCCAGCAGCGGATGCCGTCCCCACGCGCCGGAGAGCTTATCGGCGCGTTCTTCGGTGACCAGGAAATCTTGGCGAAGCGTTGCCGCCACCTCCGCCTGCGGCTTGCCCTCGCCCCACGTCAGATACGACGACTGATTCTTGGCGTCGTCCTGCAACAGCGCCAGCAGCACGCCGATCTGCGTGTCTTCGTCGGGCAACTGCTCGATCTCCGTGACGCCGTGGGCAATCAGAATCGCGTTGTTGGCGATTCCTTCAAACAGCGTTGCCGCGCGCGTGTTCATGGTGAGAATGGTTGCCTCGAAGCCGGCCTTTCCGCGCACGTACAAGTCTTGCAGATAGGCGAAGGTGGTCACGTGCCCCGGCACCACCTCGTGGCTGATGAGCTGCTCAAACTCCGGATAGGAGATCTGCAAGGAGGCGTTGATCTCGTAGCTGGCTTCGTATTGCGGCGAGTCGTCTTCGTTGCGCGCGCGGCCAATGTAGTTCATGGAGCCAGAGAACCAGGCGTCCTTGATTGGCTGGAAGTCGATGTTGGCTCGCGGCACCCGCGCCAGTTCCGGGGGAAGATGCGGCAGCAGATGTATTGCGCTGAGGTTGTCGTAATGGGCGATGACCGCCGCGCTCAGCGCGCGCACTGAAGCCATGGGCGTCACCCGCTCGCGCCGCCATGCATCGACAGCCTCCAGCAAGCCGCCCTTGTAGCCGGCTCGGCCCAGCAGCTCGGCCACCCGCTCGAGTTTCTTCTCTGGCTGCGAGGCTTCCGGCTTTCCCGCCGTCGCCGCATAGACGCAACGCGCGTAGGGCACCGCATCGCCCTTGCCCGCCACCTCCATGGCCAGCTCCCACATCACATCGAGGCAATCCGCCATCCCGGTCAGATAGGCCTGGCGCAGTGCCTCCATCTTTGCAGCTTCTTCGCGCACTCCGGCGATGGCATGAGGCAAGTCAACCGCGCGCAGGTACTCCTCGACCGCCTCGCGATTCTTGACGGATACGCCGCCCGCCGCGCGCAGCTTCGCCGCCGCCGGATGCGTGTACGTTTCGGGCAGCGGAAAATCGGAGAACCATGAATCGGCGATGAAGCGCCCCACGCCCGAGGGATTCATCACGTCGCCACCCCACAGCGTGTCAATGCCTAAAACTGCGTCAGCAATATACTTGTCCGCTTGATTCATCGCTTACACCTTTTCTTTCTTCACGGAATAAAACCACACATACAAACAAAGTCCCACAAACAGCAGCGCGGAAACCGATTGCGAGACAGGGTCGTTCCCATAGAACGGGGTTCTGATCCAATCCTCACTGTAGTCAGGGATGATTTTTAAAAAAAGCCAGAAAATTTTGCCTATGAGAACATGTGGCGGTTGTAAACCCATCCACGAATGAGGATTTGACCGCAACAATGCTCCAAAGACGCCTCCCAGCGCTCCGCCCGCCATCAGCCCCGAGGCCAGGATAACGCCGCGCTCGCGAATCCTGCTGCCCAGCTCGCCGCCAACCTTCTCCGAACGCTTGTTAATCAAGTGCGAGAGGATGCCGCCGGCCAGCACCGGCGAGGTCAGCTCCAGCGGCAGGTAGATTCCCAGCGCGAAGACCATGGAAGACTTGCCCAGCATCTCTAGGACCAGCGTAATGATGGCGCCGATGCCAAAGAGCATGTAGGCCACCGGTTGGTGACTCATGAATCCCACCACCAGGGCCTTCATGATGGAAGCCTGGGGCGCAGCCAGAAGCGGCCGCGTGTCTCCCGGCGCGGCCTCGCCGAACTGAAACGTGTGGGCCAGCAGGACGATGGTCAATCCGGCGGTGATGGCCGCGGCGATGACGCCGATAAACTTGACCTTCTCTTGCGCCGCCGGCGTGGAGCCGAGCCAGTAACCGGCCTTGAGGTCGGTGATGAACTGTCCCGAGACGCACAGGGCAGTGCAGACCATGCCTGCAATGGCCATGATGAAGAACATTCCCGTGGTTCCAGAGAGGCCAAAGTTCAGCAGCAACACCGCGGAGATAATGATGGTCAGCATGGTCATGCCGGAGGCTGGATTGTTGGCTGTGGTGGCGATGGCGTTGGCGGCTACTGAGGTAAAGAAAAACGAGAAGAGCAGCGTCAACACCAGGCCCAATGCCAGCACCGTCCAGGAGACCTGCAGGCGTCCGAAGAAGATGGCCACGGCGAGGGAACTGACAACCACGCCGAGAAGTATGGAGATGATCGAAATATCGCGGTCAGTGCGCTCCGGGGCGGCGGCCTCGCCATGGCGGAAGGTGCGCAGCGCGATGCCAAACGATCCGGCTACCACGCGCAGCGATTTGAGAATGCCGATGATGCCCGCCGTGGCGATAGCTCCCACGCCGATGAAGCGCACGTAGTTGCGCACGATCTCCGCCGCGGTCATCTTCGCAATGGGAATGGCGGCCGGATAGACTGCGGCGTCGATGTGGCTGCCGAAGTACCAGATCAACGGGACCAGCACGAAGCTGGTAAGAACACTTCCGGCGCAAAAGACCAGGGAGGCGCGCAGGCCCATCACGTAACCCAGGCCCATGATGAAGCTGATCGCCTCGAATCTGAAGACCATGCGTCCGCGCTCGGCCAGCGAACGGATGACCGGCACGAACTGAAAGTCGAGATACTCCCTCCAGACGTGAAATGTGGAGACAAAAAAGTCGTAAACGGCAGCAATGGCGGTGGCTTGGAGCAGTAACTTGGCCTGCGATCCGCCCTTTTCGCCAGTCACCAGCACCTCGGTGATGGCTGTGGCCTCGGGAAAGGGCAAGTGGCCGTGCATCTCGCGCGCGAAGTAGCGGCGCAGCGGAATCAGGAAGAGCACGCCCAGGCAGCCCCCGGCGAGGCAAATGAAGATGGTCTGCACCGGGTGCGGATCGAGGTGCAGCGTGTACAGCGCGGGAAGGGTGAAGATGGTGCCGGCCACCACGCTGCCCGACGCTGCGCCGATGCCGGTGATGATGACATTTTCCAGCAAACTAGTCCGGCGTTTGAAAGCGCGCGCCAGTCCGATGGCCAAAATCGAGATCGGAATGGCGGCCTCCATCCCCTGCCCCACCTTCAGCCCGGAATAGGCCGAGGCGATGGAGAAGATCACGCAAAGCAGAACGCCCCAAAAGACTGAGCGCAGCGTAATTTCCGGCTCTTTGGCCTGGGCGGGCACGATGGGCTGATAGGATTCGCCGGGTTTCAGCGGCAGGTAGGCGTTTTCTGGCAGTGAGTTGGTTTCGTTCTCGGTCATCGGTCCATCATCCCCTGTGGGTGGCGCCGCCGGGTCCGGGTTTTCCGGCGCCCTGGCGGATGCCATTTCAAACCGTTCTCCGGGCTCATTTCGACCCGGAATACACCATACACTGTACCGATGCACAGGAGTCAAATCAGGAGGGAAAAGGGGGATTGGCCGAGGAATTTGCCTCTGGGTGCCTCATCCTTTCGCGTTCTGTGCGAAAGGGTGGGATACCACAAACTCATGGCGCGCAAGCGCCGTCTGCCCCACCGCAGGTGGTTTGCAGAAAATTACCTTCCCCCGGCGCACAATGTCCATTGGAGGTCTGAGCGGGAAAGGATGACGGACAGAGGCCGAGTGTCAAACTGTGTCAGGCATGTCCCCGGCCCAATCTGTCATGGTGGCGCCCCGGTGTAAACCTGGCCCATAGTGCCTCCTTCCACCCTTGGGAATCCCTCCGCGCGTGAAAATGCGATTGCAATGCATTCGGGCAGTTTGTTGCATTGACGGGAGAAAGCAGCCGTTGCTACACTTGTGAGCGTAGCTTCCTGCGCGGATTCCAGCAGTGAGTTGCGGCCGCCCTCCAGCCAGCCGTCGCCTGCCGTGTGTTTCCCAAGGAAACCAGTCGCCTTCCACGCCTGCTTGAAGAGGCTGGAGGGGCTGACTGTTCCCTGTGAAGACGCCACGGTCACAGGCACGTGTTTGCAGCAGGGATATGGCCTCCGGCATCCCTCAAGGCAAATGCGGCAGAGGGACCGACCCCCAGCGGCAGGCAAGTTTGAGTCGCGGGAGCAAGGAATCGCGGAGCTGGCAAGCAATGGCAAACGTCGTCAATCCCGAAACCGAGAGTACAACCCTGAACACCGAATTAGAAAGCCTCGAACCTGCGACGGAGCAAGTGCAGCCGTTGCCAGAATCCACGTCCAACCCCGAGACCGTCGAAGCTGTCGAAAGTTCCGCGCTGGACGCCGATGCCCCATCCGAGCCTGTAGCTCCTGTAGCCGAGGCAACGCCCGTGGCGGAAGCCACTGCGGAACCCGCCTCTGCAGCCGAAGTTGCAGCGGAAGCTCCCGCGCCACCCGAGCCCGCAGCCCAGGCCGAGCCGGAGATTGAAGCCGAGGCCGCTCCGAAGGCCAGAGCCAAAGCTTCGCGCTCCAAAGATGAAGCGGCTCCTGTCGTCGAACCGGCTCCGCAAGCCGAAGCCGAGCCGGCTGTGGCCGCTCCTCAGCCGGAAGGGTTCGTTGCAGCCGAGCCGGTTGCCGCGGCGCCGGTGCCCGCCAAGGCCGCCGCGCACCCACCAGAGCACGGCCTCGAGTCCATGGACGACTTTTCCGCTGCCCTGGAGGCTTTTGAACGCGAGCAGGCCGCCGAGGCCGCCGCTGTGGAAGCCTATGGCGACAAGATTGTCTCCGGCACGGTAATCAAGCAGACGGACAAGCACCTGGTCATTGATGTGGGCCTGAAGTCCGAGGGGCTGGTGCCGCTCGAACAGGTTGTGGACCACACCGGGGCCGTCAAGTTCCAGCCTGGCGAAGTGATTGACGTGGTCATTGAGCGCGAGGAGCCGGAGGGCGGTTACCTGGCCAGCTACGAGCGCGCGCAGCGGTTGCGCATCTGGGACGTGATCGAGAGGGCCGCCGCCGACAAGACTCCGATCATGGGCACGGTGGTTAGCAGGGTCAAGGGCGGCGTAACCGTGGACATCGGGCTAAAGGCGTTTTTACCCGGCTCGCAACTGGAGATTCGACCCGTCCGCAACCTGGATGGCTATCTCGGCCAGCAGATTGAGGTCCGGGTCATCAAACTGAACAAAAAGCGCGGCAATGTGGTGGTGAGCCGCAAGGAGATTCTGGAGGAAGAGCAGAACGCCAAGCGCTCAGGAACGCTGGAGCTGTTGAGCGAGGGCGCGGTGCTGACCGGCACAGTGAAGAACCTGACCGACTACGGCGCGTTCGTTGACCTGGGCGGCATCGACGGCCTGCTGCACATCACCGACATGAGCTGGGGCCGCCTAACGCATCCCCGCGACCTGGTGAATGTGGGCGACGAGATTCAGGTCAAGGTGCTCAAGTTCGACAAGGACAAGCAGCGGGTCTCGTTGGGTTTCAAGCAATTGACGCCCGACCCCTGGCTGGACGCGACCGAGCGCTACCCGGTTGGCGCGCGCGTCCATGGACGTGTGCTTTCGGTCACCGACTACGGCGCGTTTGTGGAGTTGGAGCAGGGCATCGAGGGCCTGGTTCACCTCTCGGAGATGACCTGGTCCAAGCGCCTCAAGCATCCGTCGAAGCTGGTCAAGCCGGCCGACGAAGTGGACACCGTGGTGCTGAGCGTGAATCCGGGGGATCGCCGCATCTCGCTGGGCATGAAGCAGTTGCTCGACAACCCTTGGGAAAATCTGACGGAGCGGTATCCGACCGGAACTCAGGTCGAGGGCCGCGTCCGCAACCTGACCGACTTTGGCGCTTTTATTGAAATTGAGGATGGCATCGACGGCCTGGTTCACGTTTCCAACCTGAGCTGGACCAAGCGCGTCAAGCACCCCTCTGAAGTTGTGAAGAAGGGCGAAAAGGTCAAGGCTGTCGTTCTCGGCGTCGAGCCGCAGAACCGGCGTTTAAGCCTTGGCATCAAGCAGTTGCAGCCCGACGTCTGGGAGAGCTTCTTCGCTACCCACCGCGTCGGCGACATGGTTCACGGCAAGGTGCTCAGGACGGCGCAATTCGGCGCGTTTGTCGAGATCGCGGAGGGCGTGGAGGGCTTGTGCCACATCTCCGAGGCCGGCGAAGACGCAGCCTCCAAGCTGGAAACCGGCCTGGAACACGACTTCAAGATCATTAAAATCAACGTCGAGGAGAAGAAGGTGGGCTTGAGCCTGCGCGCATCCTCGGGCCACGAAGCCAGCCGCGCCCAGGCGGAGAGCAACAAGAAGGAGAGCCACAAAGCTCCCGTCTCCAGCTCCACCACAACCCTGGGCGACCTCATCACCTGGAAGAGCGAGAAGAGCGAAAAGAGCGAGCAATAAGGCGCTTTTCGCAAAGCTAGACAGCAACGGCCACCCTTCGGGGTGGCCGTTGTGCGTTTGGGGCAAATGAATTCCTGGTCAGGGATGGGGCGCTGTCTGCCGATCCGTCGCTGGAACTGGGCTGCCGCATGGGAGAGATAAAAAAGGGTAAGTTTTGGGGTGGTTTTGGAATGGTATTTGGAGGTTTCTGAGTGGTTTTGAAGTGGTTTTGGAGTGGTTTTGGAGTGGTTTTTGGACGGCTTTTTGGGCCGGTTTTTTGCGCGGGAAGGAGTTGGCGCGCGGCTTTGGTGTGTCGTTCGACGCACACTTTTTAGGGCTGATTGGACGGGTTTACGCGCGCTTATAGAGACATGAAAATCTGTCATGCCACGTGCTCGTTTTGGGGTGGCGGAGGCGGGGGATAGACAGCGAAATGGGCAAAATTGTTCCACGTGGAACATATTCATTCTACTGGATTTATACGTATGTTTACTCGATAATTAACAGCAAGGTTTTTGAAAATATTTTTGGGTTGGCGGAGCGTCATAGTCTCACAGTTTCACAGGAAATAGGGGGGTGGGGTTGGGGGTGCCTTCCAGTGGACAGTGAACAGTGGGCAGTGATCAGAAACGGCCCGCGCGTGTGGTTCTTGTTCATGCTTCTATTGTGCGCCGAGAGAGAGAAATTATCTGCAAGGCACCTGCGGTGCGGTCAGCGGCCTTCGACGGGCAGAGTGCGTGGTGTTGGTTACCCGCCCTTCGCCAGAAAAACGGCGAAGGGTGGGTAACCCGGCCATTAGGATTAGGATAAAAATGAAGACTGTATGCTTAGGCAGTCCCTTCATTTGATGCATATCACAACCAATTCGCGTACTATCTCCGCTACGCTATCAGATGAAGCGTACAAAGCCTTCCCAGGTCCGGTGCTAGTACTCGCTGGCCCTGGGACTGGAAAGACCTATCAGTTGGCCCGTAGGGTTCAATTTCTGGTATCACAGAAAAGTGCGAAAGCTGATGAGATAACGATCATTAGTTTTACCCAAGAAGCCGCTCGGAGTATGCAGAATAAAATGCAGGAACAGGGTGCGCCCGAATTTGTTCACAAAGAGAATAGGCCAAGTCGAATTTCGACAATGCATAGTCTGGGGCAAGCAATTATCAAAGAAAACGCACGCTTCTTCGGATTGACAGACGATTTTACATTGATCACTGATGACGAAATAAGATTGATCCTATTCCGTGACGCAGCTCTCAATATCGGCCTCGACCTGAATTTGGGTGATACGGCGAAGGATGACAAATTAAAAGGAAATCAAAACCCATCAAGGGAGTCACGCCTCATCGCGGCAGAGTACGATTCAATCTTGAGGCGGTGTAATGCAATCGACTACGATGACCAGATCGTTCTTGCGTGTAGACTCCTGAGCGCGGATCACGGCATTCGAGAAAAATGGCAAGCGAGTAGTCGATTCCTGTTAGTCGACGAATACCAAGATATCAACCCGGCACAGTTTGAACTGATCTGCCTCCTAAGCCAACCTCATCGCGATGGCCTTTTCGTCGTCGGGGATGATGATCAGAGCATCTATCATTTCAGAGGCGGCTCTCCCCGGTATATCCGCGAATTCAGTGACCATTTCGGTTCGAGTTCCAAAATTATTCAAATGGCCACATCGTGGCGTTGCAAAAAATTGATCATGAAAGTTGCAAACGCTTTGGTTGCTATGCACGACAAGAAGAGGGTGCCGAAGGCAGAACCTATCTTCATGCAGGACGACGAAGGCGACGTTAGGATTCACAATTCCCCGAGTGCTCAGCGAGAGGCCAGATTGATCGCTTCGATAATCAAGAAGGAAATTGAGAAGGGAATTAAAGAACCCCGATCAAGCTATATTCTGGTTCCAACTCGAAATTATGCCCCACAGATTGAGGAAGCACTAACTCAAGCAGACATTCCCTTTAGTATGCAAGCAAGTGAAAGCAAAACTTTGAAGAAATTATTTGCGATTAAGGAATGGTGCGAGCATCCAACGTCGGACCTACTCACGCGTCAGGTTATCCAATTTGTGGTTGATACAGGCACAAAGCATATACCAGGTTCCAAATCTAGACTGACAGAGAAACTCAAGCAAAGAGAAGAGGCGCTGGCGAAGATTGCTGGCCTATGGAAGTCAACTACAGCGAATGAGAGTTCTTTCTGGACCCATCTGAAACAGAACGCCGACGAATCACTGAAGGAGGTTGCCAACGCTCTTGCCTCAATCAGCACAGCCTACGAAGGCAACTTTGAAGAATTCTTAAAGCTAACTCAGCAGATTTGTAGACCCTGGCCCACAAGCAAGGCGTTCTTCAACGAAATGGAGAACTTCGAGAAGGGCAAGAAACGGCCTACTCAAATTAGTTCCCATATGGTTCGCATCTTGACGATTCAAAACTCCAAGGGATTACAAGCTAACAATGTTTTCATCGTCGGCCTAGAGGAGGGTACCCTCCCTCGGAGCACAGACGAACGGGAAATTGCTGAAGATGCCCGCCTTCTTTTCGTCGCAATAACCAGGGCAACTGACGTCGTACATCTCGGGCACGCACGATTACGCAAAGGTTCTACCACATTTAAAGAGGAGTCTCACGGCCTAAAGGAGTCACGATTTCTACGGAACCTACCGATCGCAGAGGAAAAGCACCACTATCATCAAGCGAAATAATTGCCAATTAATTTGTAGGGACACTTAAAGGCCCGGGCCTAAAGGCCTCGTGTAGATTCGCTTTCATTCAGGGGGTTGAAACCCCCTGCTCCCTCCTGCTACTCCACACACCCCATTGCCAGGCGGACGAGGGTGGCGAGGCGGCAAATCTGGGTGTCTGTGAGGGGGCGATGGCCCTGGACCGGCTCTTTCAGTTGATCCTTTTTGATTGCGCCAAAACGGCGACCGGACTTCGATCCGACCCTACGGGGCGGACTTTTTCTCTTTCATCGCATTCCCAGGACTTCGTCCTGGGCTATTTTAATTTGCTCCCTCCGGGAGCAGGCAACGAAAATTCTTCAACAGGCAAGGAGAATTCTGACGCAGCGGTTCATGTAATTGTCCTGCACCCAGGCACACAGGCCACGAATCTCGCGCTGGTACAATCTAAAAGACCGAAAAACGGCCAATTTCAACTGGTTTTTGAGCGCGAATGAGCAAGAAGTTCGACCGATGACATTGCGGCTTTTCAATACGCTTACGGGAGAGGTGGACCTGGTGACGGCTGCCGATGGGCTGGCGGTGCGGATGTATGAGTGCGGGCCGACGGTCTACGACTATGGGCACATCGGGAACTTCAGGACGTTTTTGCAGGTGGACGTGCTGCGGCGGTTTCTGAAGCTGACGGGAATGAAGGTTCGCCACGTGATGAACATTACCGACGTGGACGACCGGATTCTCAACAACGCGGCGGCGGCGGGCATCTCCATTGGAGAGTATTCAGGGCGATTTGAGAAGGCGTTTTTTGAGGATATGGATGCGCTGAGGGTGGAGCGGCCGGAGGTGATGGCGCGGGCCACGGAGCATATTCCGCGGATGGTGGAGCTGGTGGAGCGGCTGGTCAAGGCGGGGGCGGCTTACCAGGCGGAGGACGGGAGCTGGTATTTCCGGCTGGCGGCGTTTCCGGAGTACGGCAAGCTGAGCAAAAAAGATTTGAGCGGGATGGAAGACGGGGCGCGGGTGGACCTGGACGAGTACGAGAAAGACTCGGCGCGGGATTTTGCGCTGTGGAAGGCGGCGAAGCCGGGCGAGACCTCGTGGGATACGGCGATTGGGCGGGGACGGCCGGGATGGCACCTGGAGTGCTCGGCGATGGCGATGGAGTACCTGGGGGAGAGCTTCGACCTGCACGCGGGCGGCGAGGATTTGATTTTTCCGCACCACGAGAACGAGATTGCGCAGAGCGAGAGCGTGACCCACAAGCAGTTCGCGCGGCACTGGATGCATGTGCGGTTTCTGCTGGTGGACGGGCGGAAGATGTCCAAGAGCGAGGGGAATTTTTATACGCTGAGGGATCTGTTGCTGAAGGGGTACAAGGCGTCGGCGATACGGCTGGCGCTGATCTCGGTGCCCTACCGGCACCAGTTCAACTTTACCTTCGAGGGGCTGGCGGAGGCGACCAGCGCGGTGGAGCGGCTGCGGACGTTTCGGGCGCGGCTGAAGAGCGGCTCCTACGCGGAGGGCGAAAATTCCGAACTTCAGACTGTCGCAGCAGAGGCCAGGATCAAGTACGATGCAGCGTTAGGCAACGATTTGAATACCGCCGAGGCGCGTGCGCCGATCTTCGAGCTGCTGAGGGCGGCAAATACGGCGATGGACCAGGGAGAGCTGAAGGCCGGCGACCGGGATGCGGTTCTGGCGGTGCTCAAGGATTTTGACGCGGTCTTTGACGTGCTGGAGGACGGCGACGACGAGGCTACGCGGTGGGCGCTGGAGTGGGCCGGGCAGGAGGGCCGGTTGAGCGAGGTTGCTCCGGAGCTCGTGGCGCGGCAGGGACTGACGGATGCGGCGATTGAGGCGCTGGTGGAAGAGCGCGAGTTGGCCAGGAAGCAACGGAACTTTGGCCGGGCGGATGAGATTCGCAAGGAGTTGGCGGAAAAGGGCGTGGTGATTGAGGATTCGAAGGACGGGGTAAGGTGGAAGCGGAAGTAGGGGCGAGCTGGGATAAACTGATGGGACTGAGTAATCAGCTTCCCTCGGAGGTAATTGTCATGGATTTTAAGATTGTTTTTGACCGCGAGGAAGATGGGCGCTGGATTGCGGAGATAGAAGCTCTGCCTGGAGTGCTGGCCTATGGAGCCACCAAAACAGAAGCCCAATCGAGGGTTGAGGCGCTTGCACTTCGCGTTGTTGCCGACCGCATAGAGGTTGATCAGAGCGCGCCGGATCAGGTTCGATTTGCTGCTGCATAAGGTATTCCCATGAGTCAAGGGCCCTCTTCGCGCGCATCCAAAGTACTGAGAGCTTTGCAAAGAATCGGTTGGCGCGAAAAGCCCCGCATCAGCAAGAGCGGCTCACATAAACAACTCGAACACGTAAACTATCCGTATGAATTTACGTGGGCCTTTCATGAGGGAGAGGAGATCGGCCCCAAGATGCTTGCCCGCATTGCGAAACGAACAGGACTGAAACCGGAGGACATATAAACCCATGGAAGCGAATGAAGCGCAGGAGTTGCAGGAACACGCGGAGCACGCGGCGCACGAGCGGATGCTGCGGCCGGTGGCGTTTACGATGAGCGTGGTGGCGGTGCTGGTGGCGGTGGTCACGGTGCTGGGCCATCGGACGCACACGGAGGCGATTCTCACCCAGAACAAGGCCACCGACCAATGGAATTACTACCAGGCGCACAAGATCCGCTCGAACGACACGCTATTGACCCAGGACCTGTTGAGCGTGGTGACCATTGCCGACAAGGACGCCGCGAAAAAGATCGCCAAGGGCTATGCCGACCACCAGGCCAAGTGGGCCGACAACCTGAAAGAAGAGCAGGAGCAGGCCGAGGCGCTGGAGGCCAAGGTGGAAAAGGCCGAGGCCCGCGCAGACCGCTTCGACCTGGGCGAGGCGCTGCTGGAGATTGGACTGGTGATTACCTCAATCACGCTGCTGACCCACAAACTGATTTACTGGTACCTGGGGCTGGGATTTTCGACGGTGGGGATTGTGGCGGCGGCGTCGGTGTTGCTGCTCAAGTAGAAGAGCGTGCGGGACAGGGCATTGGGATGAGAGCCAGTAATCAGGAATTCGCTGAGCCCCTGTTGCCTGACCTCCAGGAGACCACCGCGCAGATGGTCAGGATGGCGCCCATGACAGCCAAAGATAGGGTAATGGGCACGTCGATCCAGCGTGCGGCGAGCATTTTCACGGCCACGAAGGCTAGCAGCGCGGCCAAGCCATAGTGGAGATAGCGGAAGCGGTCCAGCAGCGCGGCCAGGGCAAAGTAAAGCGAGCGCAGGCCGAGGATGGCGGCGATGTTCGAAGTGTAGACCACGAAGGGATTGTGGCTGACGGCCAGCACGGCGGGGATGGAATCGACGGCAAAGAGCAGGTCGGTGACCTCGACGGCGAGAATGACCGGCAACAGAGAGCCGCGAGCCGGTTGTAGTTTTCTGATCCATGCGGGGATTGCCGCGTTTGCCGCGCCGCCGCGGACCAGCCTCCAAGCCGCATAGAGCAAAATCAAGCCGAAGAACCAGGGAATCCAGTCGAAGCGCTTGAGCAGCGTGATGCCCGCGGCGATGAAGAGCGCGCGCAGAACGACCGCTCCGGCAACGCCCCAGAGCAGGGCCGTGTGCTGGCGGCGCGGCGAGATGCGGAAGCCCTGGAAGAGGATCAGAAAGACGAAGAGATTGTCCACGCTGAGCGAGGCTTCAATGGCGTAGCCGGCCACGAATTCGAGCGCGGGCTGGCGGCCGCGGACGATGGCGATCCAGGCGGCGAAGCAGGTTGCGGCGGCGACCAGAAGAGCCGTCCAAAGCCAGGCGAGGGTTTGCGTGCGGCGCACTTCGAGCCGATGGCCGGGAAGAAAAGCATCGGCCAGCAGCAGCACTGATACCACCGCATGAAACCCCAGCCACCAAAGCCATGAAACGCCCGCTAGCATAGATGAATGCTACAGGAAGTCAGGGAATAGGAACAGCCAGGAACCGTGAAACTCGAAACATTTGTAGCCTCACGGTTAGGAGAGTTCCGCTGTCCCTCACAGTTTCCGCAAAGGACACAATCAACGCGGTAAGGTGAGGCATCCATAATATTCATCAAATCAAATCCAAAGAGCCGCATAAGGTCTTAGTTCTTCCCACCACTCGGTTGGTGTAATGAATCGAGGTAACAATGCCAGGTTCACCTTCTCCCGGTGGCGAAGAATGCTTCGGTAATCGCGCGTGCAGAAGGTGTCACACTTGTATGCGATCGCATATGCTATAAGTTCCCGATCCGGAGTGTCAGGAAAGACAGTTAGACACTGCGATGAACTCAGTCGCACTACTAGAGATGCCATGTCGGCGTCATTGAGACCCTCCTCATCAAAGAATTCTCTCCAATAAAGCCAAACCTCATTGAACCATCCCTTCAGCCTTGCCCGTTTAGCAGTATTCGATGTTCTCATTATCTCCTCATGGGTTTTAGGTGAAATAGCCAACTGCCAACCGGCTCTCTGTCCAGCCGCGAATATACCCTGAAGAGCAAGAATGTCTCTTACCCCCCTTTCACTAAGTTTGTTCGGAATCTCACCCCCGTCAAAGATCGCTTCTCCCCAGTCGAGAGTGAAGTTCACCACATTGGTATCGAGTAATATACGTGTTGGGATGGGTATCTCCATAATGTCGACCTTACAGAGCTATTTTAGCCTCCATTTTGGGTTGACCACATCAATTCCCCGTCATGCTTCTTATTCCCTGCCTCACCGCAAATCAATCAGCCGGATCGTTTCCATGAAGACATCGCCGTCGATGGTGAGGCTATGGGCGCTGATCTTGTCCATGGTGTCCTTGTCGGTGTGGTGATAGCTGTTGTGGGGTCCGTAGTTCAGGTCGATGATGTCGATGGAGGGTACGCCTCGCCGGACGAAGGGCAAGTGATCGTCGCTCACTTCCATCTCCCGCTTGAAGAAGTATTTTTCATAGCCGAACTTTTTGGCGGCCTTGCTCACGAGATCGACCAGCCAGCCGGTGGATTGGGTTTCATGCTGAATGTTGAGGTCCTTGTCGCCGATCATGTCGGCCAGGATGAAGGCTTTGATCTTGGGCAGGGTTCCGTCGCGCGCCCATTTGGCGGCCAGATGCTTGGTGCCGTAAGTCGAATCGGAGTCGGTCCAGACCTGGAAAGCCTCTTCGCCGTCATCGAAGAGCAGCCAGACGGAGTAGCCATCGAGCTTTTTGCCGCCCGCGGTCTCGGCGCGCAACTGGTCGGCGATGGCCATCAGCAGGCCGGTGGTGGAGCCGCCGTCGTTGGCGCCGACATAGTTGATGTTCCTGAGCGGGTAGTTGGTCTCGTAGTGCGTGGCCAGGACGATCACGCCATCCTTCTTGCCGGGGAAGCGCACGATGAAGTTGCGCATGGGGACGGGGCCGATGGGCGTGGAGGCGGTGAATGCGTCTTCTTCGAGCTGGTCGTGCTGAAAGTGATTGCGCAGAAAGGCTTCGGCCTTGTCGTGGCCGGGGCTGGTGGGCCAGCGTGGGCCGATGGCGACAAACTGGCGGGCGTAGTCGAGAGCTTTAGCGCCGTTGAAGTGAGGCTGGGCGGACGCGGAGAGAGGGGTGAGCAGAAGCAGACCCTGAATAATCGCTATTCGCAATTGTGGTATCCCACCCTTGCTGCAAAAACAAAAACGCGGCAAGGATGGGGCACCCATAAACCCTATCCAGATATGAGGATTCCCAGGTCCCCAAATGCGAGGGACCTGGGGCACCCGTGATTTAACACTCTCACTGAACATTGCCTGTTGGGGTTCGTGGTTTCCCACCCATTCGCTCAACCACCCCAGCGACGAAGACCTGTCGCCGGGGACCCCGGTAACGCGAATGGATGGGGCACGAAGCTTTTCCGCTACGACTCTCTTGCAAAACGAGAAGAAGATCACTTTGCGGCCTCCTTGGCTTCCTTTGCCTTGCGGCGCGCGGGATGCACCCACCAGGCTACGCCGATGCCCAGCAGATACAGGGCCAGCATGGGGATGGCGTAGATGCACATGGTCCAGGGGTCGGGGCTGGGGCAGATGATGGCCGCGACGATGAAAACCGCCAGAACCGCATAGCGCATGTTCCGCCACAGGAAGCGCGGGGTGACGATGCCGAACAGCGCCAGGAAGAAGATCAGCACCGGCATCTCGAAGCTGATGCCCAGGCCCAGAATCACGGACAGGAAAAAGCCGCTGTACTCCTCGATGGTGACCATGGAGGTGAAATTGTGGCCGAAGTTTACGATGAGGATTTGCAGCGCGCCGGGCAGGACCCAGTAGTAGCCGAAGGCAGCTCCGGCCAGAAACAGTCCCACGGTGGCTGCCATGAAAGGAATCACAAAGCGCTTCTCTTTCTGGTAGAGCCCTGGCGCGATGAAGAGCCAGACCTGGTAGAGGATGAACGGCGAGGCCAGAATCGCTCCGCCGATCAGTGAAACCTTTATATCCAGGTTCAAGGGGTCCATGGGGTGGGTGAAGACCAGCGACTTGCCGATGGCTTTGAGTGGGGCCTGGATGAAAGCGACGAAGCGGTCATGAAAGCCCCAGGCCGCGCCGAAGCCCAGGACCAGAAAGATGAACGAGCGGACGATGCGCTTGCGCAGCTCGTCCAGATGCTCCATCAGGCTCATGCCGGGCAGTTCGGCGCGCTCGGCGACAGCTTCGCGCGCCTTGCCGATGGCCTCCGCGGGATCAATCATGAGCGTCTCCCCGGCGTCTTGCTGGCCTTTTTAGTGCGGGCTGGCGCTTTAGTTGCAGCCGGTTTGCTCTGGGCCGCGCGGACGGATTTTTTTGCCGCCGGAGCTTTGGCTTGCGTTGGCCGTTTGCCCGGCCGCGCCGCCGGAACCGGCTCACCGGTAGAGGGTGGATGAATGCGCGGATACGACTCTTCTGAATAGGCTGCGGCTGAGGCAGAGTAAAGCACTTGATCCGGATAGGGACTTTCCGCGGGCGTCGCCGAGGCTGCCTCCGAGGCAGGAGAAGCAGCGGCAGGCTGTTCGGAGGACGGCAGCGCGCTCAGGCGCTCCTCTTCCTTCTTGCGGCGGTCGGCCTCCTCGGCGTTGCGCAACTCCTCTTCCATCTGGAACTTGAAGTCGTTGGAGGCCTTGCGGACCTCGTACATGATCTTGCCGATGCGGCGGCCGATCTCCGGCAGACGGCGGGGGCCGAAGACCACCAGCGCCAGCACCATGAGCAGGATCGAGTTTTCAAATCCCAGACTGGAAACTTGAATTGTGGGCGGCATCATCATGAAGGTTCATGATACCTGCCCGCGCACAGGGCGAACAAATGGAGGCAGAGCCGGGTTTCCATCGCGGATCGGCGGCACGGCTCCCAACCCGCCACTTGAGCCAACTATTGCACTGCGATACACTATCTTCCAGTAGAAGCGGCTTTTGCCGGAGCGGATTTCTCTTCGGAATCCTCCGGCTGCGGGCCGCGTCTAACTGTAAAAGGCTTGCAACAACCCCGTGGATGGGGGCACTTGAAGAAGCGGCCGGACGCAAGCGCCGGCAGGTCTTCAGCAAAGCCAGTGCATCCACTGCAAGCCGTGAATTGCTTTCAACATCCCCGTCCGCTGCTCCCAAAAGGGGCGAGTGGACTGAAGGCGGAATACGGTGAACCTGATTCTCGACGATCTGACGACGGCCTCGCCGGAGGCCGGCAATGCCTGTAGCCTGGAAAACTACCTGGCGCTCCCTGACCACACCATGGACGGCCGCATTGCGGAGGCGCGCGCGCGGCTGGGGACGACGACTCTGATTCTCGGCCACCACTACCAGCGCGACGAGGTGATCCGCTTTGCCGACGCCACGGGCGACAGCTACAAGCTCTCCCGCATCGCCGCCGAAACTGATGCGAAATACATTGTTTTCTGCGGTGTACACTTCATGGCGGAGAGCGCCGACGTGCTGGGGCGCGCGGGGCAGCAAGTGATTTTACCCGACCTGAACGCGGGCTGCTCGATGGCCGATATGGCCGAAATCTCGCAGGTTGAAGCCTGCTGGGAGGCGCTGGAGCGGCTCGGCCTGGCGGGCGAGATCGTGCCGCTGACGTACATCAACTCGACCGCCGCAATCAAGGCCTTCTGCGGCGAGCGAGGCGGGATGGTCTGCACCTCGTCCAGCACCCAGGCGGCCTTTGAGTGGGCCTTTGCGCGCGGCAAGCGGATTCTCTTTTTGCCCGATCAGCACCTGGGCCGCAACACAGGCTTCGCCATGGACATACCGCTTAGCGAGATGGCGGTTTGGGATCCGTGGGGTTTGCAGGGCGGCCAGACGAAGGATCGGCTGGCGGCCAGCCGCGTTCTGCTGTGGAAGGGACATTGCGCTGTGCATCAGCGCTTTTTGCCCAGCCACGTGGATGCGGTGCGCGCCAAATATCCCGGCATCAAAGTGATTGTGCATCCGGAGTGCCGCTTCGAAGTTTGCCAGAAGGCCGACGCCATGGGTTCTACCGAGCGGCTGATTGCGCTGGTGGAGCAGGCGCCCGAGGGGCAGATCTTTGCCGTGGGGACGGAGATTCACCTGGTCAACAGCATGGCGCGCAGATTTGCCGCAGAGGGTAAGAAGGTCATCACCCTGGACGACACCGGCTGCCTGTGCACGACGATGTACCGCATCAGCCCGCAGCACCTGGCCTGGGCACTGGAAAATCTGGTGGAGGGGCGCGTGGTCAACCGCATCCAGGTGAAGCCGAGCGTGAAGCATTGGGCGCGTGTGGCGCTGGACCGGATGCTGGAAGCTGGCAGCTAGAGGCTCAATCGTCGTATCCTGTATCTGAGGGCATCTCCCCATGAAGACCTTCACGCTCGAAGAAGCGCAATCTCTGCTGCCGGTGCTGGAGTCGCTGCTGAAGCGCGCCATCGAGGGCAAGCAGTTGGCTCAGATGGCGGAGTCAGGCCTCTCTGAGCTGGCCCGGGGCATCTACCTCTCCGGCGGCATGAGGGTGGACACGAACAAGGTGGCACGTCTGCGCGCGGAGATGGAGGAACACGTGCTGCGGGTTCGGGAGAGCATCGCGGAGATCGACTCCATCGGCGTGCAGGTGAAGGACCTGGATGCCGGGCTGCTGGATTTTCCCTGCCGGCTGGACGACCAGGTGGTGCTGCTGTGTTGGCGCATGGGCGAGCCGGCCATCGAGCATTGGCACCCGGTGGACACCGGCTTCAAAGACCGCCAGCCGGTGGATGAGCGCTTTCATCGCCGCTCCACCTCGGGCAACCGGCCCAACTGAACTCCGGCAACAGACCCAATTGAAAAGCATTGCAACTTGCGGGAGCGATCTCTCTTCCGCAGTTTTTTGTTTTGAAGGCCTGATTTCTTTACCAAGTTTCGAAGGTGACCGGCTCGCGGCTGGTGAAGAGCGAGTGCTTGAGGAAGTTCTGGTCGTCGCGATGGGGAAAGTCGTTGCGGAAGTGCGCGCCGCGGCTCTCGGTGCGGGCCAGGGCGGAAGCGAGGATGGCATAAGCCACGCGGCACATGGACTGTGCTTCGGTGAGGCGGCGGCTTCCCTTGCCTGGCGCGGCCAACTTGACTAGAGAGTCCGCGCAGGTTTTCTGAGCGGCAAGGCCGAGGCGCAGGGTGGAGTCCTCGCGCAGCAATCCGGCATAGGCCCACATGAAGGCTTGCAGGCTGGCGATGATCTCTTCCAGATGCGCTTGCTCGGCGGGAGTCAAGGGCGCGGAATCGCCTTCAGGCGCGGGAGCTGTGTGCAGGGCCAGGCCATCGTCGAGCATCGATTGTGCCGCGCGTGCTCCGAAGACGAGGCCTTCGAGCAGGGAGTTGGAGGCCAGGCGGTTGGCGCCGTGGACGCCGGTGCAGGCGGCTTCTCCGGCGGCGTAGAGTCCGGGCAGAGTGGCGCGGCCAAAGAGATCGGTGCGAATGCCGCCCATGAGGTAATGCGCCGCGGGGCGGACGGGGATGAGGTCGCGGCCGAGGTCGAGCGAGTAGCGCTCGAGGACAGCGCTGATGCCGGGAAATCGGTGATGCAGATCGATGCCCTTGACGGAACGCATGTCGAGATAGACGGGACGGGATTCGGAGGCAGTTGCGCCCATGCCTTCGCGGGCAATGGCGCGGGCCACCACGTCGCGGGGAGCCAGCTCGAGGAGCGGATGATAGCGCTGCATGAAGCGCTCGCCGCGATCGTTGAGCAGGATTGCGCCCTCGCCGCGCAGAGCCTCAGAAAGCAGAAAGCGCGGCGCGCCGGGGAGCGAAAGGGCGGTGGGGTGGAACTGATAGAACTCCATGTCGGCCAGCGCTGCGCCGCTTTGCGCGGCCAGGGCGATGCCGTCTCCGGTAGCCACGGCGGGGTTGGTGGTGTCGGAGTAGACCTGGCCCGCTCCGCCTGCGGCGATCAGGACGGCGCGGGCGCTGATGCGCTGCTGGAGTCGCGGGCGGCGGTCGCAGCCCAGCAGGTCGGCTCCGATGACGCGGCCGTCGGCGACGATGAGGTTGGTGATGGTGGTCCACTCGGCAAAGCGGATGCGCTTGTGGACGCGGGCAAAGGCGGCCAGGGAGCGGCTGATCTCGGCGCCGGTGGCGTCGCCGTTGGCGTGCAAAATGCGGGCCAGGGAGTGCGCGCCCTCGCGGGTGCGGAGGAGCTCGCCGGCTTCGGTGTCAAAGTTCGCGCCCCACTCGATCAGCTCGGCGACGCGGACTGGACCCTCGGCCACCAGCGCCTGAGCGGCGGGGCGATAAACCAGCCCATCGCCGGCGTTGACGGTGTCTTCCAGGTGGAGCGCAACGTCCTGGTCGCCCTTCATGGCCACAGCAATGCCGCCTTGCGCATAGTGGGTGTTGGACTCGGCCACGGACTCCTTGGTGACAACGAGAACATCGCCGTGGCGCGCCAGTTCGACGGCCGCGCGCAGTCCGGCCACGCCTGCGCCCATCACAAGAAAATCGACCTGCGACGATGAATTCATCAGGGTTCAGGCTACCACTGGGGGGCAGGGAGCAGGGATTCGATGGCTTCTCGCAACTCTTGTCCCAATCCCGTGTATTATCACTCAGGAACAGGGGCCGGATGGCAGCGCGTGGAACAAAGTGTTTCATATTGCTCAGAATCGGGCATTGCTGCTGGTGTCAAATCCACTAATATGGTTTGACTGGACCCTCGGCGTAGTGAGGGAGATTCAGGAACGAATTCACAATCCTTACGGTGGCTGCTGTTGCCGGGCTGTTGTTGACGGCAGCAGAGTACCGCACGCTAAAAAGCAACCGCAGACACCTCAGGAGGGGTCACACATGCGCGGATTCAAGATTCTATTCAGTATGACAGCATTGCTTGCGGGCCTGGCCCTGACGCCAGCGGTTCGCGCGCAAATTGCCGTCGAAATCGGCGAACCACCCGTCTGCCAATGGGGCTATTATGAAGCCCCACCTTACGGCTGCGCGCCCGAGGGCTTTTATGGGCCGGCGTACTTCTACAACGGCATCTTCCTGGGCGTGGGCCCCTGGGCCGGCTGGGGATACGCCCACGGCTGGGGCGAGCGTCGTTTCCATGACGATGGCAGAGGCCGCTACCACGGACGCGGCGGTTATGAGGCCGAGCATGGTCATTTTGCCCACGGCTACGATGATCGCCACGGCGGGCCGCATGGTGAAGAGCATCGCGGCGAAGTGCACCACGGCGAAGCCCCCCACCATGATGCGCCGCACCACGACGCGCCTCATCATGACGCACCGCACCACGACGCGCCGCACCATGATGCACCACATCATGATGAACACAGATAATCTGTAGCCGCGGAATCTGCTGTGGACTGTATAAGAGGCGGCGGAGCCATAGAGCTCCGCCGCTTTGCGTTTTGACTAAACCTTATTTGCAGTGGAGTGTGAAGTTGATCTTCTGCGCGGCACTGTTGGGAGAATCGATGACGAGTTCTTCCCAGCCCTTGAAGTCAGCGAATCTCGGTATGTTCGCACCCAAGTCCCAAGTCGTGATTACATCCTCCGAAGTGTTGGCTCTAGGCAAATCCTTTTGCCCCGGAGGCGCCTGTGCGCCATCGCTCCTTTCAAAGTGATACTTGATTACGGTAGGCGCCGTGGCAAGAACGCCCCAGGCGAATTGCAATGGCACCGGGCATGATCCGGTATATTCAAAGTTCTTGACGATCTGACCATTACTGGTCAATGCCCATCCGCCGATCCGGACAGCCGCCGAAGCACAGTGAAGGGTGAAGTTGATCTTTTGCGAGACCTTGTTGGGAGTATCGATAACGAGTTCTTCCCAGCCCGTGAAGTCAGCGAATCTCGGTATGTTCGCGCCCAAGTCCCAAGTCGTGATTACATCTTCCGAGGTGTTGGCTTTAGGTAAATTTTTTTGCCCTGGGGGAGCCTGTGCACCATCGCTCCTTTCAAAGTGATACTTGATTTCGGTGGGCGCCGTGGCAAGAACGCCCCATGCGAACTGCAATTGCACCGGGCAGGCTCCTGTGTATACAAAGTTCTGAACAATCTGGCCGTTATGGGTCAATGCCCATCCACCGATCCGGACGGTCGCCTGGGAGTGAGCAATCTGGCTGATAATTGCCAAACAGAAACAAATACCAGCAATGCGTGCGATCTTGTTCAATTTCATTTTCTCTCCTTTGACCCCGTAGTGCAGGTTGTCGGTGGGGTTTGCCGACAGTTCGCAAGTGTATAGAGCAGCACGTGATACTTGCAAGTGTTATTTCAATCCCCCTTCAAGCCGAAAAATGCCTTTGCTAAGGAACAAGAGCCAAGCTTGCTGAGAGTTGCGATTCTCCTCGCCGGATCAGCCTGCTCGAATCGTCCGGCTAACCCGCCCAGGAGGCATTAGGATAAAAGTACTGTGCAGACGATACGAGTAGAGACATCTTTGGCGAAGTACGACGTGGTGACAGGGAGCGGGTTGGTTGAGACGCTGGCCCGGCGCATTGAGCGGGTCGTGGGCAGGCTGCCGCGACGGGTCTTTGTGCTGACTTCGGCGCCCATCTGGGGGCTTTGGGGCGAAAACTTTCAGGCTTCGTTCACCGAGCCGCCGATTGTGCTCTTCCTGGAGCCCGGCGAAGAACACAAGACGATGAAAAGCGTGGAAGGCCTGTTGCGGCAGATGGCTGCGGCGGGAGGGGATCGCGGGAGCCTGCTGATTGCCTTTGGCGGCGGGATTGTGGGCGATGTGGGCGGGTTTGTGGCGTCGATTTTCATGCGCGGGATTCCCTATGTGCAGGTTCCGACGACATTTCTGGCGCAGGTGGATTCGTCGGTGGGCGGCAAGACGGGGGTGAACCTGCCGGAGGGCAAGAACCTGGTGGGCAGCTTCCATCAGCCGCTGGCGGTCTTTGCCGATATCGGCGCGCTGGAAACGCTGCCCGACCGCGAGCTGCGCGCCGGGCTGATGGAGAGCGTGAAGGCAGGGATCATCCGCGACCGGGCGCTGGTGCAGTTCATGGAGGCGCACGCGGAGGAGGTGCTGGGGCGCGATCCCAAATCTCTGGAAAAGGTGATTGCGGCGTCGATCCGCATGAAGGCGGGGGTGGTGAACGCCGACGAGCGCGAGAGCGGGCTGCGCATGATTCTGAATTTCGGCCACACGGTGGGCCACGCGCTGGAGCAGGCCACCGGCTATAAGACGCTGCTGCACGGCGAGGCGGTGGGGTGGGGGATGGTGGCCGCGCTCTACGTGGCGCGCGAGCGGGGAACGATTACGAAAAGCCAGTTCGAGCGGTTGGAGAATTTGATTCATTTGTATGGGCTGCTGCCGGCGCTGAAACTGAAGACGAGCAAAGTGGCGGCGGCTACCGGCGGCGACAAGAAGAATGTGGGAGGGGTAAAACGGTTTGTGCTGCCGGTGGGCATCGGCGATGCGGGCGTGGTGGAGGACGTAACGGCGGCGGAACTGGATGCGGCGGTGAGGTACATGCTGGCGCAGGCGAAAGGGCGACACGCTGGATGACAACCACCGGAGCCAAACCGCCCGGCACAAGCGATGAAGCCGGCGCGGCGCAGGCTGTGCGGGAGATGTTCGACGCGATTGCGCCGCGGTACGACCTGCTGAATCATGTGCTCTCGGCGAATGTGGACCGGCTGTGGTGGTGGAGGGCGGCGCGGCGGTTTCGGGCGGTGCTGGCGGAGCCGGAGGCGGCGGTGTTGGACATCTGCTGCGGCACAGGCGATATGACCATGGCGCTGCTGAAGCGGCGGCCGCGAGGCGCAAGGCCTACGCTGGCGGCAGATTTTTCTCGCAACATGCTGAGCCGCGGGACGAAGAAGTTTGGCAGGCCGGGCGTGGGTGCGCGGAAAGCGGGCGAGCCGTATGCAGTACCGCTGGAAGCCGACGCGCTGCATCTGCCGCTGCGGCCGGAGTCGCTGGATTTGATTGTATCGGCGTTTGGGTTCAGGAATCTGGCCAACTACGAGGCGGGCCTCAGAGAGTTTCATCGCGTGCTGAAGCCGGGCGGGCAGTTAGGGATTCTGGAGTTCAGCGAGCCGGGGGGCCTGGTGGGCAAGGCCTACGCGGTCTACTTCCGGCAGGTGCTGCCGGCGATTGGGCGGGCGATTTGCGGCAAGGCCGGGGCATACAGCTATCTGCCGGTTTCGGTGGGCAATTTTCCCGCGCCGACGGAGATGCTGGGGCTGATGAGCGCGACAGGATATGAGCAGTGCGCGTGGCAGCCGTATACGTTTGGGATTGCGGGGTTGTACACGGCGCGGCGCGGTGAATGAGTGGAGATTATTTAATTTCTCCGAAATTTTCCGGTCGAATGCTGAGGTATCCCGCCCTGGGAGGGGGATACATTCACTCCTACAGCCCGAATCAATAAAAAAACTTCACCGAACCCCGCTCCCATGAATTAAGCTTCTCGGCAGAATGAAAGACATCTACATCGCCGATCTGGCCAACTTCGACGAAGGCAAGCTCTTCGACGGCTTCTTCCTCGTCCTGGCCAAGCAGCAACGCACCACCAAGAACAACAAGCCCTACCTCAACCTCATCCTGGGCGACAAGACCGGCCAGCTCGAAGGCCGCGTATGGGAGCTCTCTGACCCGCGCATCGCCAAGGACTTCGACAGGGGTGACGTGGTCAAGGCCCGCGGTTCGGCCTCCCGCTTCGACGACCGCCTGCAGATGAAGATCGACCAGCTCCGCGTGGCGCTGCCCAATGAGGTGGACAAATCCGACCTGCTGCCCTCCACCACCTATGACGTGGCCGATCTCTGGCGTCAGCTTCTCGGCTTCGTTGACAGCCTCGCCAACCCCGACCTTAAGCGGCTGCTCAGCGCCATTCTGGCCGATCCGGCAATCGCCGACGCCTACCGCGAAGCCCCCGCCGCCAAACAGCTCCATCACGCCTGGCTCGGTGGATTGCTGGAACACGTCGTGAGCCTCTGCACCCTGGCCGACCGCCTCGCCCCCCACTACCCGCTCCTCGACCGCGACCTGTTGATGACCGGCGTGATCTTGCACGACATCGGCAAGCTCCGCGAACTCTCCTGGGAGATCGGCTTCGAGTACACCGTCGAAGGCGTCCTGCTGGGCCACATCCAGATCGGCACGGCTTTGGTCGAGCGCGCCATCGACAGCCTGCCCAACTTCCCGCCGCGCCTGAAAACTCTGGTCCTGCACATGATTTTGTCGCATCACGGCAAGCTGGAGTTCGGTTCCCCCAAGCTGCCCATGATTCCCGAAGCACTGGCCCTCAGCTTCCTCGACGACTTCGACGCCAAGATGCAAGCCATGCAGGGCGAGTTCGATAAGTGCCTCCGCGAAGGCAAGCCCGCCGACGAGCTGACCGGAAAGGTTTGGGCACTGGACCAGAGGCAACTGCTCAACACCAAGCGCTGGCTGGGAGAAGCGTAGCTGGTTGAAATGTCAGCAGGTCAGTGAGGAGGACATATGCGCGTACTGAGAGCGAGTTCCGTCGAGGAGTATGCCAGTTGGTACCTCAAGCGTGACCGCCTCAAGCATTCCACTTGCCCGATTGCCGATATGCCGGACAATCCGGTCGAAGTGATGCGACGGGATCATATGGGAAAGATGCGCAATTGGTTCGGTGGTTTTACTCGGTGGAATATTGTGTTACTTGACGCCATAAGCGATCTAGCAAATCTCGTGTTCCTGGAATCCAACTGGACAATGACGGAGAGATTGGTCGTTCCAGATGGGCCTAACTATCGACTTCTAGGGCGGGTTGCCGAGAATGCGATTGCAGAAAACTATTTGGAGCGTAGCTCAGCGTATAAGCACAAAGCCTACTATAACGAATTGGCAAACGGCTCCTTGCGAATCGAGGGCGAAAACCGCGTGGCAATTTGCTCGGCGGAGGGAAGCGAGATACGCTCCAACCCTGCCGCGAGGTACTACCTTCTCGATGGTGTTGGCCGCTGCCTCCCATACATGATGCTGGTAACCGAACATCTACGAGTATTTGAACCAATTGAAGCGTTTTGTGCAGGGAGGTGAGAGAAGCAGGATGCCCAAATCTCGTCTTTGAGACCTGGGAATACGTCATCGCAAAATCGAACTATGGCTTCTCTTCGTCGCCGAAAACTCTCCGCCGGTAGTCCTTCGGCGTTTCGATTAGAAACTCCGTCTGCCCGGCCATCGCCAGCAAATCCTCATCGCCTGTCACCAGCAAGTCAGCTTTTCCACTCTGCGCCAGGTCCAACAACGGCTGGTCCTTGGCGTCTCGGCAAAGAACCGGGTACGATTCCGCGATCTCGACTGCCTCGCAATAAGGGATATAGCTGGCCAGGGCTTCCATCTGTTCGTCGGCGGAAAGCTGAAACTTCGGGTACGCGAGGATTCTCGTTAACTCCTCTGCCGTCGCACGCGAGATGAGTGGCACGCATTTTCCGGCTTGCCAATGGTCAACCAGCCAGCTCAACCGGCCATGAAAGAGCAGAGCGGAGAGAACGACATTCGTGTCGAAGACGACTCTAGCTTTCGAGGCTGTGCTCATGGGTTCTGACGTGCCCAGGCAATTGCGTCAGTAATATCGTGCTCGGTGATGCCAAGGCTGGCGAGTTTGTCGCGCACCTCATCTAGGCGGCTCGGGCGCAGCGGCTTGAGCGTGATCGCGGAACCATCCGTGCTGACATCGAAATACTCCACTCCAAGGAAGCGTGTAATCACCGCCTTGGGGAGGGTGAGCTGATTTTTGACGGTCAATTTCGCCAGCATGATTCGCCTCTTTCAAGGAAACAAGGATATCTTACCATAAAACTGCATCAAATTGCTTCTTTCAGCGATAGAGTGGCCGGAGGAGTACGCCTTCTATTTCCTGCCCCCTGATCCCTGATCTCTGACCTCTTCTGTTTCTTCCCCGTTACAATCAAGAAGATATGATTCGTTTCTCAACCGCCGGCGAATCCCACGGTGAAGCCCTCATCGCTCTCCTCTCCGGGCTGCCGGCCGGCGTGCCCGTTGATCTCGATTTCGTCAACCGCGAGTTGTGGCGCCGCCAGCAGGGCTACGGCCGCGGCGGGCGTATGAAGATCGAAACCGACAAGGCCCACGTGCTCTCGGGCGTCCGTCACGGCAAGTCCATTGGATCGCCCATCGCGATTGAACTCGTCAACCGCGACTGGAAGAACTGGGAAGACAAACTCCCTGTCGAGGCTGGCGACCCCGCCAAACATCAGGCCGTCGCCTCGCCGCGTCCCGGTCACGCCGATCTCGCCGGCGCACTCAAGTACAACTTCCCCGACGCCCGTTATGTGCTGGAGCGCGCCTCGGCCCGTGAGTCCGCCGCGCGCGTTGCCGCCGGAGCCTTAGCCAGGTTGATGCTGCGGACACTCGGCATTGAAGTCGCCAGCCACGTCCTTCGCGTGGGCCGCGTGGCGCTGGAACGCTCCGTCGCGTGGGAAGAGATCGCCGGCCTCGCCGCCCGCGACGAAGTCATCCTCGGCTGCGTCGATCCCGCGACTGAGGTTCGCATGAAGGAAGAGGTCGAGGAGGCTTCCCGCACCGGCGACACCGTGGGCGGCGTCTTCGAGGTGGTGGCGCACGATGTCCCCGCTGGCCTGGGTTCGTACGCCAATTGGGATGAGCGCCTCGACGGCCAGCTAGCCGGCGCTCTGATGAGCATCCAGGCTGTCAAGGCAGTCGAGATTGGCCGCGGCGTTGTGGCCGCCGAGTCCTTCGGCTCCCAGGTTCACGACCCGATTCACTACGCTGAGGATGATTCTGGCAAGCCAACGCGTTTCACCCGCCCGAGCAACAACGCCGGCGGCATCGAAGGCGGCGTCTCCAACGGCGAAGACATTGTCGTTCGCGGCTACCTCAAGCCCATCTCCACCCTCCGCAAACCACTTGAATCGGTACGCTTCGACACACGCGAGGCAACCAGCGCAAGTTACGAGCGTTCGGACATTTGCGTCGTCCCCGCCGCGGGCGTGATCGGCGAGGCCATGGTGGCGCTCACCATCGCCCGACTGGCTCAGGAAAAATTCGGCGGCGATTCGGCTCTGGAATTGCAACGAAATTTCCGCGGATACATCCAACAGTTACGGGCGTATTAACCGGGGATTCAATTCGGGGTACACTGGTACAGGAGGATCGCAATGGTGCTTGACTTCACTCCGCAAGTTGGTGACCAGGTCGAAGTCTTCGGCTACAAGGGAAGATTTGTGATCCTGGAGCGTACAATTGGCCCCGACGGTCATTACCTTTTTAAACTTGAATCATCGTATCCAGGACTTACATTGGATGGCATCCGCTATCCAATGATGACCTATCCGCCTGAAGAAAAGGTGCGGAAGGCGCTTCCTCAAATTCTTCCCGAGTGCGGTCCATTGCCCGAGGATTTTCAAGTTGGAAAATATGATGTTGAATCCAATGAGATGTACGATGGAACTCCTCGGGTCATGGTCTATTTTCACCTAAAGCCTGAGGTGATTCCATCCGTTGAAAAGGCTCGCGTCTGGAACAATTTCTTTTCTGGGCTGAAAAAGGGATTCCAGTTCGTGGATATTGATCCAAGGGATCAGTCCACATGGCTTCAATTCACAGCGAAAGAAGAGCGGAGTGCTTGAGTGTCGCTAGCTGACGAGTTGCTCGATCACGCATCAAGGCTGCTTACTGCTCCCGCAGTTGCGGATATCGATTGCCGGCAGGCGGTTTCGGCCTCTTATTATGCGGTGTTTCATTTGATTGCTGCGGCTGTTGCAGCGCAGGTGAGTCCGCAGGAGCCGAATGGATTGCGCGGAAGATGCCAGCGCGCGCTGGAACATCGTGCCATGAAGAATGCAATGGCTAGATTTCTAACTCCAGATAGCGTAAAAAGACTTTCGGAAGAAATTGCTGTCCCCTGCGCTTTTTCGCAGGACATTGCAATGATCGCCAATGCCTTTGGAGATTTGCAAGACGAGCGCCATTTTGCCGACTACGATGTTGTCGATGCGGAAGGCAAGGTCGGCCTTTCCTGGGCATCTATGCGCGTGGACCAGGCCAAGCTCATTTTTGAAGCTTGGGATCGTGCAAAATCAACCGATCAAGCAAAGCTATTTTTAGCAGCGATCATTTTTGGCAATAAGTGGGCGAAATAGCCCGGTCAACCCGGAGGGGCTCTCAAAAGCAATCCATGATTCTTAAAATTGTCAAATATCCTGATCCCGTGCTCTCGCGGCCCGCCGAGCCGGTCACCGAGTTCAACGCCGAGTTGCGCAAACTCGTCGCCGATATGTTCGAGTCCATGTACGCCGGTCAGGGCATCGGTCTGGCCGCGCCGCAGGTGGGCGTCTCGAAGCGCTTTCTGGTGATTGATCTGAGCGTAGGCAAGGAGCCGAAAGACAAGCTGGTGCTCATCAATCCAGAGATCATTTTCAGCGAGGGCAAGGTCTATGAAGAGGAAGGCTGCCTCAGCTTTCCCGATATTCGCGAGAAGGTGACGCGCCACGCCAAGGTGCGCATCCGCGCTCAGGACGAGCGGGGAAAGTGGTTCGAGATGGACGGCGAAGACGTGCTCTCGCGCTGCTTCCAGCATGAGATCGACCACCTGGACGGCATGTTGTTCATCTTTCGCATGAGCGCACTCAAGCGCGACCTGGCCCTGCGCAAGATTCGCAAGATGCAGCGCGAAGGCAAATGGTAAACTCACCCCGAGGGACGAATATGACGAAACCCCTCAGGCTGGTTTTCTGCGGGACTCCCGGCTTCGCCGTGCCTACGCTCAAGGAGCTTGTAGCGGCCGGCCATGAAATCGCTCTCGTTGTCTCCCAGCCCGACCGCCCCGCGGGCCGCGACCGGCAACTCACCGCTCCGCCCGTCAAGCTGGCCGCGCTCGCTGCCGGCCTCCCCGTCGCGCAGCCGGAAACGATTCGCAACAATCCCGAGTTTCGCGCTCAACTCGAGGCCATCGCGCCCGACGCCATCGTCGTCGTCGCCTACGGACGCCTCATTCCGCCCTGGATGCTTGCGCTGCCCCGGCTGGGCTGCATCAACCTTCACGCCAGCCTGCTTCCCCGTTACCGCGGCGCAGCCCCCATTCAGTGGGCTGTGGCCATGGGCGAGACCGTCACCGGCAACACCACCATGCTGCTCGAAGAAGGCCTCGACACCGGCCCCATTCTGCTGCAACAGGCCCTCGCCATCTTTCCCCAGCAGACCGCGGCGGAACTCTTCGATGTTTTAGCCGTGGGTGGCGCGCCGCTGGTGGTCAAGACCCTGGCCGGGCTGGAGAATGGAAGCATCACGCCCAAACCGCAGAATCATGCCGGAGCCTCCTTTGCTCCGCTGCTCACGCGCGAAGACGGCCGCATGGATTTTGCCGCGCGCACGGCTACGGAACTCCACAATCGCTGGCGCGGTTTTCAGCCCTGGCCCGGCACCTTCACCGCGCTCGACGGCAAGAAGCTGATCGTTTACCGCATGGAGGTGGTGGACGCTGCAAGTTTTTCCGCTCCTGCCACCGCTGAACCCGGCCGGATTCATCTCGAAGGCCAGCAGCTTTTTGTCGCATGCGCCGGAAATACCTGGCTGGAACTACTCGAAGTGCAGCTCGAAGGCAAGAAGCGTCTTGCGGCAGCCGAGTTTCTCCGCGGAATCGCTCTCCCCGCCAACGCGCGGCTCGGCTGAAGCCATGGCGCAAATCTCTCCAGCGCGCAAGACCGCCTTCCAGATACTGATGGCCGTCGAGCGCGGCCAATCTCACTCCGACGATCTTCTGCGCGGCAAAGCCGTCAACGCGCTCTCCGCTCCCGATCGCAACCTGACCACGGCGCTGGTCCTGGGCGTGCTGCGCTGGCAGATTCAGCTTGACCACCAGATCCGCCTCCTGCTGGCCCGCCCCAATACGAAGCTCGAAACAGAAGTCCTGATCGCTCTTCGCCTGGGCGCATTTCAACTGTTGCACATGAACCGCATCCCCGCCCGCGCTATCCTCTCCGAAAGCGTCGAGTTGGCCAAGCAGGCTGGCCACAGCTTCGCCTCCGGCATGGTCAACGCCGTCTTACGCAAGCTCGACAAGGCTCCGCGATTCCACTTTTCGGAAGAGACCTCAGCGGAACTTGCCCTCGCCCAGGCCCACCCAGTCTGGATGGTCGAGCGCTGGATCAATTTCTACGGCCTCGACGCGGCGCGATCCATCTTCCGCCACGGCCAGAGCCAGCATGTGCTCACTCTGCGCCTCGCCAGCCCTTCCATCGAAGCCGAACTCCGCGCAGCCGGAATCGCTCTCGAACCCGGCGAACTGCTCACCGCCTCCCGCGCGGTCGTCTCCGGCGACGTGACGGATTTTTTGGATGGCCGCGTGCGCCTTCAGGACGAGGGCTCGCAATTGGTGGCCGAGCTGGTCAGCGAAAATCCCGGACAAAAAGTGAAAAGCATCCTCGATTTATGCGCTGCTCCCGGCGGAAAGACGCTCATCCTGGCCGAGCGTAACCCCGATGCTCGCATTGTCGCCATGGAGTCCAGCGCGCCAAGGCTGGAACAATTGAAAATGCGCCTCGCCTCTTACTCCGCCCGCATCGAGTGCCGCCTGGCCGACGCCACCGCGCTCACGGAAGACTCTGCCTTCGACCTGGCTCTGGCCGACGTCCCTTGCAGCGGAACCGGCACGCTGGGCCGCAATCCGGAGATTCGTCATCGCCTCCGCCCGGACGACCTCGCCCGCCAGGCCGAACGCCAGCGCGCGATTCTCACTGCCGCATTGCGCGCCGTCCGCCCCGGCGGCAGCGTCGTCTACTCCACTTGCTCGCTGGAGCCGGAAGAAAACGAGCAGATCGTCGCCGCGGTTCTGGCCGCAACTCCGAGCGCCCGCTCGGTTTCGCTCGAAGCCAGAATCGAAGCCCTCCTCGGCAACAACATCCTCACGCGCCAAGGCGCGCAGCACCTGCGCGACTGCCTCACACCCGAAGGCGCGCTCCGCCTGCTCCCCGGCGCATTCCATACGGATGGCTTCTTTATCGCACTGATCGAATGCCTCAAGTGAAGTCACGCAATGCAGATTAGACACTTCCCAGGCTGCAAACCCGGTTTCCACGAGAGCTAAAGTACTTGCCCTTGCTCAACCAGTCGATATACGGAGATTATGCCGCCATTTTCCAGGGTGAAGTCCACTTCCAAAGGGTCTCCCGGCTTAAGGGAGTCTGTGACGTGATTTACGGGATAAACCTCGCATCGCGGGCCGTCTGTTGCTAACCGGGTGCGTTCCGTTGCTTCATAAAAGCTGCGATCCTCGGTTGCAATTCCTTCAAAGGAATCAATCGAGAAACAGACGCGAACCCGTTGTGGTTCCTTCGGCGATTCCAAGGTTGATGGAAGTCTTGAAATGCTCAACAGTGTTCCCGGCGCATGCTGCATCGATTTATGTTGCACAGCGACCGCCATCCTTTCTCTGAATTTGTAGTCGATCCACCGATAGACCATAACGATCGATCCTACAGAGATGAGTACTAGACTGATACCCAGCACAATGCGTGATCGAGTATTCATGAATAAAATCTCCTACTCCGCCGCCAGCCTCCGGATGTCCCAAGTATTGCTTCTGAGACTTGGGAAAGCACGAACGCCTCAATATCGGCCCTGATCCCTTTTTACTTTGCCACCGTCAGCTTCACCAGATCGCCCTGTTCCACGCGCGCGCCGGCCGCGGGTTGCTGCGCCGTCACTGAACCCGGCTTCACCGGCATCACCGGCGGCGTGTTGTCCGTGCCCACCGGCGCCATGGGCACATTCACAAATGTGGGCCGCTCCGATTGGATGCCAACGCTCTTAAGCTCTGCCTGCGCGGTCACCACCGGCAGGCCGCTCAGGTCGGGCATGACAAAACCGTCGGGCGTGTTGTCTTCCGGCGCAGCCACCAGCAGATCGATAGTGGGCCGCGCAATCCCCTGCGCGTGCGCTGGCGGATCCTGCGCCAGCACCGTTCCCTCGGCCGCCTTGCTCCAGGGCAGCTGCGCCGCCATGCCCGCCTCCAGCCCCACGCGTCTGAGCCGCAGCGCCGCCACCCGCTCATCCAGTCCCACCGTCTCCGGCACCTCCACCTTTTGCGGCCCCAGGCTCTCCGCCACCCGCACCCGCCACTCCCGCCGCACCACCGAGCCCGGCGCTGGCGACTGCGAAAGAATGTGTCCCGCGGCCACGTCTCCGGAGTAGTAACGGTTGTCCACGTCCAGGTCCAGCCCCAGCCCCGAGGTCTGGCTGCGCGCCTCCGCCACGGTCATCCCCTTGAGCGACGGAACCTTCACCTCCACCCCGTGAATGGCGAAGTGCATGGTGGTGACAGCCGCCAGCAGCGCCACGGCCACCAGCAGCATCACCAGCGATGCCACTTGAAAAAAATTCAAAACCGGGCGTGTCATCATGGCTCAGGCCTTCCATCCGGATCGATGTTCTCATACTCGCTCATGCGCTTTCCCTCTCGAAGCATTTCCTGTCATTGATAAGTGTATACGGAATGTGTATTCTTTAGGTGGAAGGATGCGCCGATGAACAGCCGGGAAGTCATTCGCAGGCTTAAAGACAACGGCTGGTTCGAGGTAGCGCAATCCGGCAGCCATAAGCAATTTAAGCATCCCGTCTAGCCGGGCCGGGTTACGGTTGTCTATCCCCAAAGAGATGTTCCTCAAGGAACCCTCAGGAGCATCGAAAAACAATCTGGCCTCAAGCTCAGGTAAAGGAGCAAGCATGGAATACATCGCCTACCTTCACAAAGACAAGAACTCGGATTATGGCGTCAGCTTCCCCGACTTTCCCGGCTGCATCACCGCCGGTTCCAGTTTAGAGGAGGCGCGCGCCATGGCTGCCCAGGCCCTGGCGTTTCATGTGGCCGGAATGCGCGAGGACGGCGAAGCGATTCCCAAACCCTCCACCCTCGATGACCTGCGCGGCGACCCGGCGATGAAGGGAGCTGTTGCTTTCCTGACCGAACTCCGTGAGCCGGAGAGAACCGTACGCATCAACATCACCGCCCGCCAAAGCCAGATTGCCGAAATTGACCGACGCGCCCGCTCCAAGGGCCTCACCCGCTCCTCGTACATTGTGCAAAGCGCGCTGCAGAAGAAAGTTGTTTCGCGCTAACGAGGGATGACAATCAGAAAGAGTGTAAAAGCCGAATACACCACCAAAAAAATACTGCCGAGTAGAACGCAGAGGCCGCTAGCAAAGGATGGGCTAATATCTCCCTTCTTCATGTTCTTCCCAATTATGAACCGTGAAAAAAAGATTAGAATGGCAGGAAACAAGAATCCTAATTGCAAACATAATGCAATTTGATCATCAATGGGATGCTTTGGCTTGATCCATAAGTGCAGGATTAGGTTAGCCTCAACCACGGACATTAAAAGGAATCCCATGATGAATACTGCATTGGACGGAATAAAAATGTATTTGTGCTTGATTGGATCATACTTGTTGGATTCGTCTATCGGCATTGACCCTTCCTCCCGCCTCCGATTTCATTGACTTTGCAAACCCAAATCAGTATACCGCCATCCAACTACGCCCTCACCGCAAGTTATCCGTCACCGGCTCCGGATGAATCGTTACGCGATACACCTCCGGGCACTCCAGCTTGAAGCGGTCCTCCAGCTCGGTAATCGCCGTGTGAACCCGCCTCATCGTCAGATCGTCGCGTAGCGTGCAGTGGCATGTAACCTGGATGTGCTCGGCAGAGCGGCTCACCAAAATCTCATGCACATCCACAATCTCGGGAATCTGCGCCGCTGCCGCCTGCATCGCCTGCTCGATGCGGCGATCCGCCTCCACCCGCTCTCCCGGCGGCTCAATCGTCGCCGGCTCGCTCTCGATGTGCGTCAGAACCCCGTCAATCTCCGGAACCTCGCGCAGAATCTCCGCTTCCAGCGCGCAGACAAAGTCGTGCGCCTTGAGCAGCGGCAGCGATTCATCCAGCTCCAGATGCTGCTCCACGCGCAGCTTTCCCCGGTGCGACTGCACGCTCAGCTCGTGCACGCTCACGTTGTTGCGCGCGGCCACCGCCCGCACCCGGTCGAAGATGCTCTCCGCCCGCGCCTGCCGCGGCACCGTATGGATCACCACATCGGCCTCCGGCAGTGTGCGATGCACAGCCTCCGTGGCCGCTTGCACCAGATCTTCGGTGTGTTCAAAGGTGTACCGCCGCGGCAAAGCCACTGTCAGATCCGCGAAATAACCCGCGCCCGCCCGCCGCACCCGAGCCTGCTCCACGCTGAGCACGCCCGGCACTCGCGTCACTTCTTCGATCAGCCGTCCACGCGTCTCGGCGGGAATCTCATCCAGCAACACGCTCACCGCCTCGCGCCCCAGCCGCAGCGTCAACCGCAGAATCAGCAGCGACACCACCACCGCCGCCAGTGGGTCCGCGTAGCGCAGCGCGCCAACGCCGAAGTGCATTCCCAGCCAACTGGCGCCCAGACCGCACAGCACCGCCAGCGACGACCAGATGTCCGAGGCAAAGTGAAATGCGTCGGTCGCAAGCGCCGACGAACCGGTCCGCTCTGCCACCGCCCGCAGCCGCTGCGACCGCCAGTAGTCCACTCCAATCGAGCACACTACCACCGCGACCGGCCAGCCCAGGTTTTGCAGCTCCTTCGTGGGGTGAAGAATCCGCTGAATCGCCTCCCAGATGATCCACCCGCTGGAGACGGCCATCAGCAGAACCACTCCGAACGACGAGAAGTTCTCAAACTTGCCGTGGCCGTAGGTGTGGTCCTCGTCGGCCGGCTTGTCGCTTACCCGCACGGAAAAGAAGGTGAGCGCCGAGCCCACCATGTCCAGCCCGGAGTGAGCCGCGTCTGACAGCACGCCCAGCGAGCCGGAAAGCAAGCCCGCCCCCAGCTTCAGCAGCGTCATTGCCGCCGCCGCCAGCATCGAGTGCAGCGCCACCCGCCGCTTTTCCGCGGAAAACCCGGCAACTTTGGAGGCTTCGGAAATCATCGCATCCTTAGGCTACAGCATTTTCAGAAATTCGGCTGGCTGCCCCACAGCAGCAGCCGGGAGCCGCCGCGGGCAACATCACGGGAGTTGTTAAGGAGATCCTTCGATCCGATGTAAACTCTAATCGTGATGGGCCGGATCGATAACAGTGCGATGGCTGGAGCGCCGGGAGACCGCAGATGGATCGGGAACAAGTCAGGCGATGGGAGGCGCAATGCATTCAGAGCAGGCGCCCTCCTGCACGTCTGCTTGCCCGGTGCATGTGGATGCGCGCAAGCTCACGGAGTACGTCTCTCGCGGCGACTTTCAGGGCGGCTTGGCTGCTCTGGCAAATGCCGTTCCGCTACCGCGGATTCTGGCGCACATCTGCGATCATCCCTGCCAGGCGCAGTGCAAGCGCGCGGAGGCTGGAGAGGCCATCGAGATCGGCCTTCTCGAATGGGCGTGCGCAGACAGGTTCGTCGAGTGGTTCGAGGCTGAGTACACCGCCCGCTTCGGCGGCGTCAACTACGCCGAGATTGTGCAGGACGATATGCGGAACAAGATGGCGCGCTGCCCTGCGATCGTGATGGAGAGCCTGCAATAGCTGAAGGAGATACTAGCTGAGAACAACTATGAGTTCGGCCATCCAACCCGTTCTGGCTAAGGCCGTCGAGAGCCGGTTGGCGGCCATTGTTCTGGCCGCGGGCTACTCTTCGCGCATGACGGAGTTCAAACCCTTGCTTCCGCTTGCCGGCAGCACGGCGTTGGAGCGTTGCATCGGCCTCTTACGCGCAGCGGGCGTTGCCGAGGTGATTGCCGTTCTGGGCCATCGCGCGGAGGAGTTGCAACCTCTCACCGAACGCGCCGGCGCCCGATGTATTCTCAATCAGCGCTTTGAGCAAGGAATGTTCTCCTCGATCCTCGCGGGCAGCCGCTCGCTGCCAGGCTGTGTTGAGGCCGCCTTCGTGCTGCCGGCGGACATTCCGCTGGTGCGGCCCAATACGATTCGTCAAATGGCGGCTGCCTTTGTCACGCGGCGGGCCGGCATGGTGTATCCGGTCTTCGAGGGGCTTCGCGGACACCCTCCTCTGATTGCGCGCAAGATACTCGACGAAGCGGCTGAGGGGGGCGCAGTGGGACCGCTTTCCGATCTGCTGGCTCGGCACGAGAGTGAGGCCATCGGCCTGCCTGTCGCGGACCAGGGCATCCACATGGACATGGACACTCCCGCCGACTATGAAGCTCTGCGCACCCTGGCCGCGTGCCGCGATATCCCCACCTGTGCCGAGTGCGAGGCAATTCTTGTCGGCCAATCCGTCGAGCCGACTCAGGTTCGCCACTCGCGCAGGGTGGCCGAGGTGGCTGAGCGCATCGCTCTGGCACTGGCGCACAGCGGCTTATCGCTGAATCTGCAGTTGGTGCGGGCCGGAGCGCTGCTTCACGATCTGGCCAAGGGCCGGCCGGACCATGCCGTCGTTGGCGCGGATCTTCTGCGCTCCATGGATTTTCCGCGAGTCGCAACGGTTGTCGGCGCGCACACGGATTTCAATTTCAGTGACGGCCGGCTCGACGAATGCGCCATCGTTTATCTTGCGGACAAATTGGTTCGTGGGGAAGTATTGGTGACATTGGAACAGCGATTCGCGCCGGCTCTGGCCAGATTCAGCGTTGACCCACTTGTGCTCCACGCCGTTCATGGCCGCATGGCCACGGCACAGGCAGTCGAACAAGCCGTCGAGGCTCAACTAGGGGCGCCTATCATCAGCATAGTGTGAGAATGAGAATACGGCATGGATATTTTTGAAGAAATTTACAAATTGAAGCGCGAGGGGAAACGCGCGGCGCTGGCGACCATCATCAACGCCCGCGGTTCCACGCCTTCGGTGGTGGCGGCCAAGATGCTCGTGCTGGAAGATGGCTCGATCCTGGGTACGGTTGGCGGCGGCTGCGTGGAATTCGATGTGCGCAAGAGGGCAATGGCGGTGATACAAGACGAGAAGCCAAAAACCTTTACCTTCGATCTGGATCAGCGGCCCGATGACGACACCGGTCTGTTGTGCGGCGGCTCGGTTCAAGTTTTTATTGAGCCGGTGATTCCCACGCCGCAGCTCTATATCTTCGGCGCCGGCCACGTGGGGCTGAACGTCTGCAAGGTGGCCGCGCTGGCCGGATTTGAAGTCATCATTTGCGATGATCGCGAGCAGTACGCCAACCTGAAGAGATTTCCCGATGCGCGCGAGATTCATGCCGGCGAGATGGATGCGGTCCTTTCTGAATTGTCGCCCAATGCCGCCTCCTACATCGTCATCGTCACCCGCGGCCACCGTCACGATCTGCGCGTTCTTCGCTGGGCTCTGGATACGCCCGCGCATTACATCGGCATGATCGGCTCGGGCCGCAAGGTGCTCACCGTCTTTCATCAGTTGGAGGCCGAAGGCGTCACGCGGGAGAGCTTCAAGCGCGTCTTCGCTCCCATTGGCCTGGAGATCAGCGCGGCCACGCCGGAGGAGATCGCCATCTCCATCGTGGCGGAGTTGATCGCTATCCGCCGCAGATGTGCCGTTGCTCTGCCTCACTTGCGTAATCACATTCACAAGGAGCCGGCCAGTTCCTCGCTATAAAATCAGGAACCTGTGCAGAGGTTTTGTGATGATCGGCATAACGCCGGTGATCATCTACAATGCAGGCAGCGAGCAGAATATTAAAATGTGCTGCATGGCGCAGGTTTCAAGACAGCCTGCAGCCTGCGATAGGCTATAAGTCCATGGCGACTGTGCCCAGTCCGGAAAAGACGCTGGAGTTCCGCAAGCCGCATCGCCTACAGAGCGGTAAAGCGCTGGCTGTCTTGGCGCTGTTGCTGGTTGCGGTGGCGCTCGGCTCGTCGGCCATCGGCAGTTATCCGATCTCGCTGCACGACTGGTGGAGCCTGCTGACCACACCGTCGGCCGGCGGCACGGCGGAGATCGTGCTCCTGCAAATTCGTCTTCCCCGGCTCCTCGCCTGCATCCTGGTCGGCAGTGGGCTCGCTCTGGCCGGCGCGTCTTATCAGGGCTTATTCAACAATCCCATGGTCTCGCCCGACATTCTGGGAGCCTCAGCCGGCGCGGGGTTGGGCGCGGCGGTCGGCATCCTGCTGGGGCTGGATTTTGTGGCCATTCAAGCTCTCTCCTTTGCGGGCGGGCTGGTAGCCGTGCTGCTGGCATGGGCGCTTGCCTCGGGGCTTTGCCGCCGTGGAGATCCCGTGCTCATGCTGGTTCTGGTCGGCATTCTCATCGGATCGATGTTCACCGCTCTCATCTCCCTCACCAAGTACATCGCCGATCCGTTGAACAAGCTGCCGGCCATCACCTTCTGGCTGCTGGGCAGCTTTGCTTCCATCACCATTCGGGACGTGTGGATGGCGGGCATTCCCATTGCCGTGGGCAGCATTCCCCTGCTGCTGTTACGCTGGCGGTTCAACGTGCTGTGCATGGGAGAGCAAGAGGCGCGCACTTTGGGACTGAACACCAGAGCCATGCGCTTCACCGTGATCGTTTGCGCCACGCTCATTACCGCCGCCTCAGTTTCCATCTGCGGCATGGTGGGCTGGATCGGCCTGGTGGTGCCACACTTGGCGCGCATGGTGGTTGGCCCGAATCACAAAATTTTATTGCCCACCGCGGCAATCATGGGCGGATGCTTCCTGCTGTTGGTGGATGACGTGGCACGCACCGCGGGCGCACTGGAGATTCCCGTCGGCATTCTCACCGCGTTGATCGGAGCGCCGTTCTTTCTCTTCCTGCTCATGCGGGAACGCAGGCACAAATCATGATTCTGACACTGGAACACGTGACCGGCGGCTACGGTTCCAGAACCGTGGTGGACGATGTCAGCTTCACGCTGCATCCCGGCGAAGTGGTCTGTCTGCTGGGCGCCAACGGCTGCGGCAAGACAACGCTGTTCAAGATGATTTTGTGTTTGCTGCGGCCCAGGCTCGGGTGCGTGCTCCTCGGCGAGGAGAAGATTGCCGATTGGTCGCGGAGCCGGTTGGCGCGCTCCTTCGGTTATGTGCCGCAGATGCATATTCCGCCCTTTGCCTTTGAGGTGCGCGAGATCGTGTTGATGGCGCGCGCCGCTCATCTGGCACCCTTTGCCTCGCCAGGCAAGGAAGACCGGCGCATCGCCGACGAAGCGCTCGACTATCTGGGCATTCTGCATTTGGCTTCCGCGCCCTACACCGAGATCAGCGGCGGCGAACGCCAGTTGGTCCTGATTGCGCGCGCCCTGGCGCAGCAGGCGCAATGGCTCATCCTCGACGAACCAGCGGCGAGCCTCGACCTGGGAAACCAGATCAAAGTCTTCCGCGCCATCGGCGAGCTGGCTAAGACCGGACTGGGCGTGCTCATGACCACACACGTGCCCGACCATGCGTTCTTGTACGCATCGCGCGTTGTGCTGATGAGCGAGGGCCGCGTTCTGGCTTTGGATACTCCCGCTAAGGCTCTCACCGAATCCTTGCTGCTGAAGGCTTATGGCGTGCCGGTCAGCGTGGTGGAAATCGGCGCGCAGCCGGGAATCAAGCCCGGAATCAAGATAGTCCTGCCAAATCAGATGTGAGGAGAAAGCATGTCGAGAAGAACTTTGTTGTTTATTCTGAGTGCGACGCTACTGAGCGGCAGCCTGTGCCGTGCCGCGACGCCCGCCGGCGTAAATGCCGCCACACGCATCGTGACTGACATGGCCAACCGCCAGGTCGAGGTGCCCGCGCAGATTCACCGGGTGCTCTGCATGACTCCCATGGGCACGGTCCTGATCTACACGCTGGATCCATCGCTGCTGCTGGGATGGAACTATCCGCCCGACGCCGGCGAACGCGCTCTGTTGCTGGAGCCTTATCGCGACCTGCCGACGTTGGGAGGCTGGTTCGGCAAGGACAATACCGGCAATCCGGAAAAAATCATGCAGGCTCGCCCGGACGTGATGATCTCCATGGGCGACGCTTTCGCCACCGCGCAGGCTGAGCGGGTTCAGAGCCAGACGCATATTCCGGTTTTCATTCTCGATGGCCGCCTGGAGCATCTGCCGGAAGCCTATGAAAAAGCCGGGGAGCTATTGGGAAGCGAGCCGCGCGCGGCCGAACTTGCCGCCGAATGCCGCCACACGCTGAACGAGATCAAGCAGAAAGTCGCCGGCATCCCGCAAGATAAGCGCAAGCGTTACTACTACGCCGAAGGGCCGAAGGGATTGGAGACGGAGTCGGGCGGTTCCATGCATGTTGAGGCGCTGAACTTTGCCGGCGGCGTCGATGTGGCGACGGGACTACAGGGACAGCAAGGTTATGGACGCTCTCCGGTTTCGATGGAGCAGGTGCTGCGCTGGAACCCGGAGATGGTCATCGCCGCGCGCGATCACACCTCCACTGCGAGTGAGTTCTACAAAACAGTCTGGACGGATTCCGCCTGGCAGCTTGTCGCCGCGGTCCGCAACCGCGAGGTCTACGAGGCGCCGCAGTATCCCTTCAGCTGGCTCGACCGCCCGCCCTCGGTCAACCGCATCATCGGCATCAAGTGGCTGGCAAATCTCTTTTACCCGGAAATCTTTCGCTACGATATGCGCCAGGAGACACGGCGCTTCTACGAGACCTTCTATCATGTTCGGTTGAGCGAGGCGCAGTTGGACGACCTCCTGGCTACTGCCGTGAAAACACCCGCTGGAAAAACAAGATAGAATTTGCCCGCATCGTACTCGCGGACTTCATCAACTTCAGAAGAAAGCCTTTCTTGACTCTTCGCACGGTTTTTGAGCTAAACTGTGTATCTCGCTCAAGGCGGGTTGGTCCTTTGGGCAGCTTTCAATTAGGTGAATTTGTCATCCCAGACACATCCGATAGCGCAAAAATCAAGAGTTTTGGTAAGGAGCCGAAGGATGGAATTGGCAGTTAGAGATGCCGGGAAGGCGCTTGCCGAGCAACTGCCTCCTCTGACCCCGAATGCTGCGGCAGTCGAAGCGGACCGCTGTTTGTACTGTTACGATGCGCCTTGCACCCACGCCTGTCCAACCCATATCAATATTCCCAAATTCATCAAGAAAATCGCCACCCGCAATTTGCGCGGCTCGGCGGCAACCATCTTTGCCTCGAACCTGCTTGGCGCCACCTGCGCGCGTGTGTGCCCGGTGGAGGAGTTGTGCGAAGGGGCATGCGTGCTGGGCGCCGATCACAAGCCTATCTCCATTGGGCGGCTACAGCGCTTTGCCATGGACTATGCTCGGGAAAACGGCAGCTATCCGTCCAAGAAGGCCGCGCCGACCGGCAAATCGGTTGCCGTCATCGGCGCCGGGCCCGCGGGGCTCTCGTGCGCCGGTGAGTTAGCCTTGTTGGGTTACTCGGTCACGATCTTTGAAAGGCAGAAGATGCCCGGCGGCCTCTCCACTTATGGCATCATCGCGCTACGCGAACCGATGGAGATTGCCCTGGAAGAGACGCGCATGATCGAAGGCCTTGGCGTCAAGATCAAAACCGGGCTTGAGTTCGGCAAGGGAATTTCTATGTCTACGCTTCAGAAAGAGTTCGACGCGGTTGTTTTGAGCGTGGGATTGGGAAAAACGCCAAGCCTGGGCATTGCGGGCGAAGAGGCCATTGTCGACGGCCTGGAATACATCGAAGCCAGCAAGATCGCTCCGGAGAAATTGAGCGTGGGCCGCAATGTCATCGTGATCGGCGCCGGCAACACGGCGGTGGATTGCGCCACCATTGCCAAGCGGCTGGGCGCGGAACGGGTGACTATGGTCTATCGCCGCACGGATCGCGAGATGAGCTGCTACAAGCACGAGTACGACTTTGCGCGCAGAGAGGGCATTGAGTTCCGCTTTCTCTCGCAGCCCGCGCGAGTAGTTCTGGAAAAGGGCCGTCCAGCGGGCCTGGAGTGCCTGCGCGTCGAGTTGGGCGCGCCTGACGCATCCGGCCGCCCGGCGCCAAAGCCGGTGAAGGGCTCGGAGTTTGTGATTGCCGCAGATCAGATCGTCAAGGCCGTCGGCCAGGACAAGCCGTCGCTGGCCACGCTACTGGGCTTGAAAACCAAGAAAGGCTTTATCGACGTGGACGCGAGCTTCCAGACGAGCATGGCCGGCATTTATGCCATCGGCGATTGCATTCGCTCTACCGGCGTGGCTTCCACCGTCATGGCCGTACAGGATGGCAAGCTGGCCGCCGCCGCGATCCACCAACAGCTAACGCCGCGCTCCGCGCGAGTCGAGGTGAAATAGCATGGCTGACCTTAGAACGAACTTCGCAGGTATCAAGTCGCCCAATCCATTCTGGCTGGCCTCGGCGCCGCCCACCAACTCCGGCGCGCAGATTCACAAGGCCTTTGAAGCGGGCTGGGGCGGCGCGGTGTGGAAGACTATCGGGGCTCCGGTGCTGAACGTATCGAACCGCTATGGGGCCTGGCATCACGGCCGGCAGCGCATGTTGGCTATCAACAACGTCGAGTTGATCTCCGACCGGCCCCTTGAAGTCAATCTGCGCGAGATCGTGGAGATCAAGCGCGCCTGGCCGGATCGCGCGGTCATCGTCTCCGCCATGGTCGAGTCCAAGCCGGAAGCGTGGCGGGAGATCGTCCATCGCATCGAGGATACGGGCGCGGACGGCATCGAGCTGAACTACGGCTGCCCGCATGGCATGAGCGAACGCGGCATGGGCGCGGCCGTCGGGCAGGTGCCGGAGTATTGCGAGCAAATCACACGCTGGGTAATGGAGGCCGCGAAAATTCCGGTCATCGTGAAGCTGACGCCCAACGTCACCAACATTGTGTTGCCGGCCCGGGCCGCGGTGGCTGCCGGCGCCAACGGGCTCTCGCTCATCAACACCATCAACTCCATCGTCGGCGTGGATCTCGACACGCTGGAGCTGTCGCCCAGCATTGGCGGCAAGGGCGGTCACGGCGGCTATGCCGGGCCGGCCGTCAAGCCCATCGCGCTGAATATGCTGGCCGCTCTGGGAACCGACGAGATCGTGTCGAAGTCCGGCATTCCCATCTCCGGCATGGGCGGCATCGCTACCTGGGCCGATGCGGCGGAGTTCCTGCTACTGGGCGCATCCAGTCTCCAGGTCTGCACTACGGTGATGCATTACGGCTTCCGGGTGATCGAAGACCTTTGCGACGGGCTCTCCAACTGGATGGATGAGAAGGGCTTCAAAACCATCGCTGATGTGACCGGACGCAGCCTGCATCGCGTTTCGGAGTTCAAGAACTTCGACCTCTCCTTCCGCGCGGTGGCGCGCATCGATGCGGAACGGTGCATCAAGTGCAACCTCTGCTACATCGCCTGCAACGATACCGCGCATCAGTGCATCGACTTAGTATCGCCGGAGGGCAAGATGATCGAGCCGCGCGCCTGGGATGTGCGCTCCAACGGCAAGCGCGCAGCGGTGGAAATGCGGCCACAACCCGTGGTGCGCGAAGAGGATTGCGTGGGCTGCCGGCTCTGCTATAACGTCTGCCCGGTGGACCAGTGCATCGAAATGGTCGAGCTTCCACCGCTGCACGGCGCGGTTACCTGGGATGAGCTATCGCAGAAGCAAACCCCGGTCACCGAAGACTGGGAAGCGATGGAAGCTTATCGCGAGAAGGTTGGAATTCACATTCACTAGCGCACGTTAGAGCCATCAAGGGCATGAAGGGAGAGCGTTCAAATGGGATTGCTGATCAAGGGCGGTGAGATTGTAACCGCGGAGAGTCGCCTGAAAGGCGATATCTTCATCGAGAATGAAACCATCAGCGCCATCGGAACTGGACTCGCCGTTCCGCCGGGAACCGAGGTGATCGATGCAGGGGGAAAACTGATCTTCCCCGGCTTCATCGATCCGCACGTTCACATTCACCTGCCTTTCATGGGCACCTTTGCCAAGGAGAACCACGCCGCGGCCAGCGCCGCCGCGCTCATCGGCGGGACTACTACGTTCATCGAGATGTGCTGCCCTTCGCGCAAGGACGATCCGCTGGAGACATACCACACATGGAAGCAAAAGGCGGAGGGCAACAGCGCCTGCGACTATGCCTTCCATATGGGCGTGACGCGCTACGACGACAAGACGGAAGCGCAGCTCGCGGAGATCGTCAAGGACGGCACGACATCGTTCAAAATCTTTCTCTCCTATAAGAATTTCTTCGGCATCGATGACGAGGAGATGTTCCACACGCTCAAGCTGGCCGCCAAATTGGGCGTCATCACTACCGCGCACTGCGAAAATGCAGAGTTGGTGGGCCAACTGCAGCAATTGCTACTGACCGAGGGCAAGATCGGCCCGGAATGGCACGAGCCGAGCCGCCCGGAGGCAGTAGAAGCCGAAGGCACCACACGCTTTGCGACTTTCGTGGAGCAGACCGGCGCCACCGGCTACGTGGTGCATCTCTCCTGTGCGCCAGCGCTGCGCGCTGCCGTGGATGCCAAAATGCGCGGCGTCAAGCTGCACATCGAATCCGTGCTGCCGCATTTCCTGCTCGACAAGAGTTACGCCGAGCGCGCCGGCGTGGAGGGCATGAAGCACATCATGTCGCCGCCCTTGCGCGACAAGCGCAACCTGCCGGTGCTGTGGAATGCGCTCAAGACCGGCTTGATCGAGACCGTGGGAACGGACCATTGTCCCTTCGACACGGAACAAAAAATGATGGGCGCCAAGGCTTTTACGCAGATTCCCAACGGCATTCCGGGCATTGAAGACCGCGTGAACCTGATGTACACCTACGGCGTGAAGCGCGGAGGGCTTGATATCCACCGCTTTGTCGATGCGCTCAGCACCAGAGTCGCCAAGTTATTCGGCCTCTATCCGCGCAAAGGAAGCATCAGTGTCGGAGCGGGCGCCGATCTGGTCGTCTATGACACCAGGTATCGCGGCAAAATCTCCGCCGCCACGCAGCACGGCATCAACAACTACAACGGCTTTGAAGGCTTCGAGATCGAGGGCCGGCCCTCCGTGGTCACCGTGCGCGGCAAGGTGCAGGCGCGCGACGGAGCCTTTGTGGGCAAGCCGGGGATCGGACGCCTGCTGCGCCGCGAGCCGCAAAGAAAGGAATAGATCATGCCGGTTGACGCAGTAGCCGCGGTTGAACTGCTCAAGGAGTTGCGCTCGCTCACCGCCGACGAGAATGGCGCGCAGCGATTGGCCTGGAGCCCGGTGTGGCTCAAGGCGCGCGGCTGGTTTGAAACCAAACTGCGCGAGTTACCGGTGGAGCATCACTATGACGCCGCCGGCAACAGTTGGAGCACGCTCGCCGGAAGCTCCGAGAAGGCTCTTATTCTCGGCAGTCACATCGATTCCGTGCCCAATGGAGGCTGGCTTGATGGCTGCCTGGGCGTGATCGCCGGCTACGCCGTGCTGCGCCGCATTGCCGAGGAGTATAAAGGCAAGCCGCCAGTCACCGTGCGGCTGGTCGATTGGGCGGATGAGGAGGGCGCGCGCTTCGGGCGCAGCCTCTTCGGCTCTTCGGCCTTTGCCGGCACACAAACCATCGATCAGGATCGCGGACGCACGGATGCCGGCGGCAAGCGGCTGGAAGAAGCGCTGGCCGAGTGCGGCGTCTCCATCGATAAGATTGGCTACGCCGGGCGGGAGCGGAAGAACGCGGCGGCATATCTTGAGCTGCACATCGAGCAGGGACCGGTACTGGAGAAGTTAGGGCTTCCGCTGGGCGCCGTGCTCGGCACCAAAGGCGTGGAGCGCCATACCATCACCTTCCACGGTCAGGAGGCGCACTCTGGCTCTACACCCATGACGGCGCGGCGCGATGCCCTGGCCGCCGCCGCAAAACTCGCCCTGGAAATTCGCCCTATCGCCAAGCGCCATCCCGACGCGGTCTGCACCATGGGCAGCGTCAAGACATTTCCCGGCATCGTAACCGCGGTCGTTGGCCGCTGCGAGGCCACGCTCGACCAGCGCGATCTGGATGCCGCTGTGCTGGCCACGATGTATCGCGAGGCCCAGGAGAAGAGCGCGCAATTCGCCAAAGAAGAAGGCTGCACCGTGGAGTGGTCGCGCATCTGGAACATTGCGCCGGAGCCGTTTCATCCTCAGCTAGTCGAGTTTTGCGAAGAGGCCATCCGCGAGACTGCGGGGCGCTCGCATCGCCTGCCCTCCGGGCCGCTGCACGACGCGGCCGAGGTTTCCCGCGCCGGCATCCCAACCGCCATGCTCTTTGTGCAATCGCTCCAGGGAATCAGCCACAACAAGATTGAAGACACGCGCGAAGACCACTTGCAATTGGCCATAACTGCGCTTGATAAGCTGGCGTCAAAGACCATGGATTGGATTCGCGCTCAATGAGAAAGTATCGCGGGCTCTGGTGGAGACCAACCCGCCAAGGCCGTGCCCCAAGCGACAGGTCTTCGTTGCTGGGGTGGAAGGTATAGCCAGCCGGAGACGCATCGAGACAAAGAGCCGGGGAGGCGGTTTCGGCCGTATCCCCGCTTTCAAAAGCTAGTAACTCCTCACCCACTCCAGAATCGAGCGCACGCCAACCCCGCTCGGGCCTTTGGCGATGTAAGGCTTGCTGTCTTCCACCCAGGCCATGCCGGCGATGTCGAGGTGAATCCAGGGCGTGTCTTCTACAAAGACTTTCAGGAACTCGGCTGCGGTGCATGCGCCGCCCCAGCGTCCGCCGGTGTTCTTGATGTCGCCGATGTCGGACTTGATCATCTCGGCGTACTCCTCGCCCAAGGGCATGCGCCAGAACTTTTCGCCGGAGATCGCGAGCGCCGCATCGAACCTGGCCCAGGCGTCTTCGTCGTTGGAGAATGCGCCGGCGTTGACGTAACCGAGAGCGACGACGCAGGCGCCGGTAAGGGTAGCGGCGTCGATGAGGTGGGTTGCGCCCAACTGGCGCGCGTAGGTGAGACCGTCGGCCAGGACCAGGCGGCCTTCGGCGTCGGTGTTGATGATCTCGATGGTTTTTCCCGGCTTATCCGGAGAAAAAGGCATCGCCGTCTGCACGTCGCCGGGCTTTTGCGCTGTACCGGAGGGCATATTTTCCGCGGCGCAGATGACGGCGATCACGCGCACCCTGGGCTTGAGCAGGGCGATGGCGCGCATGGCGCCGAGCATGGCCGCGCCGCCGGCCATATCCATTTTCTGCGCTTCCATTTTGTCGCTGGGCTTGATGGAGATGCCGCCGGAGTCGAAGGTGATGCCCTTGCCGACCAGGCCCAAAGTCGGACCCGTGTAGGGGCCGTCCGTGGTTCCCTTCGGTTCGTAGCGCAGGACAATCAGCGCGGGCGGCTCGGCGGAGCCTTGCGCAACGCTCCAGAATGCGCCCATCTTCAGTTCGCGCAGCTTTTCGGTGGAGTGAACCTCGCAGCCGAGGCCGACTTCGGTGGCCATCTGCGCGGCGCGTGCCCCAAGCAGCGTGGGGGTGAGCTTGTTGCCCGGCTCATTGACCAGCGAGCGGGCGAAGTTCTGGCTCTCGCCCAGAATGACGCCCTCGGCGAAGGCGGCTTGAAGCACAGCCTTGTCGGCGTTGGCAGGCGCGGCCAGCGTGAACGACTCGACGCTCTGGTCCTTGCGCTCGCTGCGATAGGTGTCGGGATCGAAGTCGCCCACGAACGCACCCTCGACGGCGGCGCGCACACTGGCCGTGTGGGGCAACGTTTTGGAGTCGTTTTCAGGCAGGGCAAGAACCAGTTCGCGAAGGCCGCGCGGCTTGATGGAGCGGACGGCGGTTCCGGCGGCGTCGCGCACGGAGTTGGCCGTGGCCTTGGACTGCTTGCCCAGGCCGACGAGCAGGAGGCGTTTTGCGGCAAGGCCCGCGGGGGCGTGCAGCAGTGCCGTCTCGTTCGCGCCGGCCTTGAATTCACAGCTGGCGAGCACGGCGGCGGCGGCGGCCTGGATGGCAGTGTCGGCGGTCAGCAGCACGGGCAGGGGCTTGGCGTCGGGGGCTTTGCCGGTTTGGGTGTCGGTGGCCAGAACGGCCAATAGTTCGGTTTCGATTTTGGAAAGGGGAGTAGAAGAAAGTTGAGAGCGCATGGAGACAGTCTACAGGGAACAGGGGTTAGGGGTTAGGGAATCGGGGCGGGGGAAGAGACCGACGACCTACTATTGTCATTTTGCTCATTATGTGACATTCTATGCATAGGAGTCATTATGGCATCAACTGTCACAGAGCCGCGTTTGGTCAGATGCAAGATCAATCAAAACGGCAGAATCGTGATTCCGGCTGCAATCCGCCAGGAGATGGGGCTCAAGGCGGGAGAATCGCTTCTGATGGAGGTCGAGGATGGAGTGCTGCGCATCGAGTCCTATCTTGCCCGCATCCGCCGCATTCAGCGCGAGATAGCCCAGTTCGCCAAACCCGGAATTCTGGCTTCGGACGAACTGATCGCCGAGCGCCGCGAAGAAGCCCGCCGCGAAGAAGAGGAAATCGCGCGCGATGAGGCCGCACGCCGCACGGGCTGGCCCAAGGCGGATCAAGTTGCTTGACCTTGCGGTGCTCGACTCTTCCGCTATTCTCGCCGTGTTCTTTGATGAGCCTGGAGCCGAGATAGTAATTCCCATCCTGCACGGCGCGCTGCTCAGCACGATTAACCTCGCCGAGGTCCATACCCGCATGCTGGAGAGTGGCGCGCGAGCTCAGCAGGCGTGGAACTGGATCACCAATTTGCAATGCGAAGTCTGCTTTTTCACCGATGACCACGCAAGAGTCGCTGCGGAACTGAGGCCCATCACGCGCCCATTCGGCCTATCTCTGGGCGACCGGGCGTGCCTTGCTCTCGCAATGCAGCGCAAGGCCACGGTCTACACGACCGACCGGCTGTGGAAGAACCTCTCCTTGGGAATCGAAATTGAAGTGATCCGCTGAGATTCCGGCCTATATTGGCCGGATGGTGATTTTGCGAATGAAAGTGCCGGAAAGGGGGCAGGCGATGCGTAAGTGGGTACAATTACTCTACAGACCTTTTTTCGTGGTCATGATTGGAATCGGGCTCGTGATGGGAGTTCGTCAAGTTATTCATGGCGAACTCACGAAGGTAGAGATGGTTTGTTATGTCGTGTGCCTTCTTGCACTTTCGACTCTGGTTGTCAATAACCGGAAAAACAGGATTCTGAATGAATCTATGATGGGACTCGGATGGGCTGCAATCGCGGTCGCACAATGGGTGCAAGATCGTCGGTTCTTTCCGGTCATTGGGTGGGCAGTTTTGGCTGTATGGAGTTTCTCGTTCGCATATACTGCGTGGAAGAACCCCCAAAGATATGCGAAAATCTACGGTGAATCCGCTGATAGATTAGGGAAGGGCAACGACTGATAGGAATACTCTCTACCGCCCCATGCGGTGTTTGCTGGCGTTGACGGCGGCGCGGGCATCGCGGTCGGCCTCGCGGCGCTTTTCCGTCTCCCGCTTGTCCCAGTCCTGCTTGCCCTTGGCCACGGCCAGTTCGCATTTGACCCGGCCGTTGCGGAAGTAAAGGCGGGTGGGAATGAGCGTGTGGCCCTTGATCTGCGTCTTGGAGAGTAGTTTGCGAATCTCGCCGCCGTGCAGCAGCAGCTTGCGGGTGCGGGTGGCGTCGTGGTTGGAGATGTTGCCGTGGGAGTAGGGGCCGATATGCAGGTTGAGCAGAAACGCCTCGCCGTTCTGGATGAGGCCGTAGGAGTCTTTGAGGTTGGCCTTGCCCTCGCGGATGGATTTGACCTCGGTACCGCGCAGGGCCACTCCGGCTTCGAACTTTTCGAGGAGAAAGTAGTTATGGCTGGCGACGCGATTGTGCGCGGCATCCCTTTCGCCCGAGGCCACCGGGTCGCGGGGCCGGGCAGTCTTCTGCGGGCCGGGGTTGGCCTTTTGGTCGATCACGTGGCTGGTTTGACGAGCCATCGGCAAGCCTCCTCGAATCTCAATCCTAGCATTGGCGCGGGTTTCAGCTTGTTTCGGGCCGGGTTTTGTTAGAATGGGGCAGCGTTGAATGAATAGTTTCACCCATAGGAATTGCGTCAAGATACGCGTCTGGGGCGGCCAAGGCAGCCCGCAAGTGCCCGATGAGCAGTGCGGGCCGGCGAAGACGCCGGGGAGTTCGATGAAAAGCCGCGTTCAAGCACAGGCTGCCTCCAGATCCGTTTTTTTCAGGTCCGTATTTTCAGGAGCCATTTTTTGGATTGCGCTTGTTGCCGTTTTGGCCGTCTTCAGCCTGTCCAGCGTTTCTCTGCGCGCCGAGTCGGCCAACGCCTTCTTCAAGCTCGGCCAAAGCGCGGAAGCGAAGGAGGACTACGACGCTGCCTTAGACTACTACCAGAAAGCCCACGCCAAGGCTCCCAAGGATCTGCAATTCCGCGCCGCCATCTATCGCGTGCGGATTACCGCTTCAGCTACGCACGTGACCAAGGGGCAGAAGCTGCTGGAGGCGGGCAACGAGCAGGGGGCGCTGTCGGAGTTTCTGCACGCCGCCGAAATCGACCCCAGCAACGAGTCCGCGCAGCAGGCCATTGCACGGGTGCGGAAGAAGCACGGCGAGGTGGCCCCGGTCTCCGAGACCAGCCTTCCCCAGATCGAGGGCAAGCAGGAGAACCTGGAAGCGATGGCCGCCCCGGCCATCCTGCGGCCGGTCTCCAACGAGCCGCTCACCCTGCACATCCAGGAAGACGCCAAGATGGTCTACCAGGCTATCGGCAAAGCCGCCGGCGTCAATGTGCTTTTTGACCCGGATTACACCTCCAAGCGCATCCAGGTGGACCTGAACAATGTCTCGCTGCTCGACGCGCTGCGCATTGTGGGCACCGTCTCCAACACTTTCTGGAGGCCGGTCACCGACAACACCATCTTTGTGGCCGCCAACACCCGCGCCCGCCACACGGAGCTCGATGAGCAAGCGGTGCAGACCTTCTATTTGTCCAACGCCTGGCAACAGAACGACCTGACCGACGTGCAGACCGCCATTCGCAACGTGCTACCCAACGCCAAGGTTTACGCCGTGGCCAGCCAGAACGCGGTCGTCATGCGCGGCACGCCCGACGAGCTTTTACTGGCGGAAAAGCTGGTCAACGACCTGGACAAGGCGCGGGCCGAGGTGGTGGTGGACGTTGCCGTCCTGGAGGTGAGCAAGAACTGGGAGAAGACGCTGGGCATCGCATGGCCCACCAGCGTGGGGCTCTCGCTGCAGGCGCCTTCCAGCAGCACCAGCTCGACCACTACATCTACCACGACCGGCACGCCTACCAGCACGTCCACCCCGACCCTCTACGATCTGGCCCACCTGAAGGCCTCGGATTTTGCCGTGACCATCGGTTCAGCTACGGCCAACCTGCTGCTCACCGACACCAATACCAAGATTCTGCAGAATCCCCGCATCCGGGCCACCGACGGGCAGAAGGCGATCATGAAGATCGGTTCCAAGATTCCTATCGCCACCGGCTCCTACCAGACCGGCGCCGCCGCCGCCATGGTCAGCTCGCTGGTGAATACGCAGTTCCAGTACCAGGACGTGGGCGTGAATATCGAAGTGACGCCGACCGTCCATTTCGACCGCGACGTGACGCTCAAAATCAAAATCGAGGTCACCGCGCAGAGCGGCTCGGTGACCATCAGCGGCGTAACCGAACCGATCATCAGCCAGCGCACCGTGGACCACGTGATCCGCCTGCGCGAGGGCGAAGCCAGCATCCTGGGCGGCATTCAAGACAGGCAGGAAACGGTGAGCTCGACCGGCATGCCCGGCCTGAGTTCGATTCCCGTTCTCAAATACCTGTTCGGCTCCAAGGATCACACCATCTCCGACGACGAACTGGTCTTCCTGGTGGTGCCGCACGTCGTCCGCTCGCAATCGCTGGAGCAGGTGAATCTGCGCACTGTCGATACCGGCATCGGCGCGTCCGTCGAGTTGCGCCACACTTCAGCCGAGAGCCCCAGCCCAAATCCAGACTCGAAGCCGGTCTCCAGCCCAGCGCCCCCGGCGCGCCCACCGGCTAACGCACAGCCCAGCGTGGGCACGGTTCCCGGCCAAAGCGCCATGGCTGCTGCCCCGGCGATGCTGGAGCAGTTGCGCCAGGCCGCGGAGACCACTGGAAATCCCGCCCCGGCCAAGCCGCCCTCCTCTGCGCCTGCGCCGCAAACGGCTGCGGTGAGCTTCGCGCTGACTCCGCAACCCGCACCGGTGGCTACCGGCGCCACCTTCCAGATCTCCGTGGCGCTGAACGGAGGAACGGATATCGCAGCCGTTCCCTTGCAGATTTCCTACGATCCAGCCAAACTTTCCCTGCTCAACGTGGACAGCGGGGACTTCCTGAGCCGCGACGGGCAGGCCGTGGCGCTGGTCCACCGCGACGACGGGCCCGGCTCCATCAACATCAACGCCTCGCGTCCGCCGGGAACTGCCGGCGTGAGCGGAGCCGGGGTGGTCTGCGTGCTCACATTCCAGGCTAAGGCCGCCGGAGACAGCGCCATCGCCATCACCAGGCCGGGGGCGGTCAACAGCGCGCAACAGCTTCTGCCGGCCCAGGGCGCGCGCGTCAACATTCAGGTGAAGTAAGCCGATGAGGTTCATATCGATGCATGAAGCCCGGCCAATCCGCATCGTCCGCCCTGGTGAGCGCGGACTTACGCTGGTCGAGTTGATTGTGACCGTGACGATTCTCGCCATCCTCGCCTCGGCCGCCTTGCCCATTGCCCGCTTCCAGGTCAAGCGCCAGAACGAGCGCTACCTGCGCTACGACCTGTGGATGATGCGCGACGCCATCGACCACTACAAGGACGCGGCGGACAGGAACGCCTTCCAGGTCAAGCTCGACAGCCAGGGCTATCCGCCCGATCTGGAGACGCTGGTCAAAGGCGTGGATATTCAGACCAAGAAGGTGAAGTTTTTGCGCCGCATTCCCGTGGACCCCATGACCGGCAAGGCCGAGTGGGGATTGCGCTCCATGAAGGACGATCCCGATTCGACCTCCTTCGGCGGGGACAGCGTCTTCGATGTGTACTCCAAGTCCACGGGCACGGCCCTGGATGGAACCAAGTATTCTGACTGGTAGCCACACAGTTTGGCGGTAGAGGATTCAGTGAGCAGGATGCGCAAACAAGACGCGGGCTTTACGCTCATCGAGTTGATGATCGTCATGGCCATCATCGGCGTGCTGGCCGTGGTGGCCATTCCCAAATTTACGGCCGCCATCAAGATGGCCAGGGAAGCCGTGCTCAAGGAAGACCTGCACGTAATGCGGGCGGCCATCGACTCCTACACCATGGATAAGCAGAAGGCCCCGCAGTCGCTCGACGACCTGATCCAGGACGGCTACCTGCATGAGGTCCCCATCGATCCGTTCACCCACGCCAAGGACACCTGGGTCACCGACTCCAACGGAGCGCTGTACTCTGTGGACCAGACGGAACCCGGCATCGACGACGTCCACTCCGGCTCGCAGGAGTTGAGCGCCGATGGCACGCCCTACTCCACCTGGTGAGCGCTGCGCAGGCTTCACCGGGCGCACCATAATGAATTCCATGGCCGCTTATGAGCCCCACCCGCGCGAGTTCGTCCGTCAGGTTGAGCGGCTCTATGCGGGCCTCATCCGAGCCGCGAACCCCGGTCTGGATGCGGAACCCAGTCTGGGCGGGAAACTCCTCTACGCCGGCTCACTCGACGACAAAGCGCGCGCCCTGCTGGTGGCGGCCAACATTGCCGGCGCCGCCTCGCTGACCGTCTCGGCAGATGCCGCCGCCGGCAAGCAGGCCATCCGCGACGGCGTGGTGGACTTCCTCGTCACCTCGCTCGACGAGGCCCTGCGTATCCTCAAAAACGAGATTCGCAAGCGCTCCACCGTCGCCGTCTGCGTGGCTCTCGAGCCCCACGCCCGCGAAGCTGATTTCGCCCGCCATCTGCTCCAGCGCGGCGTGCTCCCCGATCTGCTGCCGCCGAGTTCCGCGCCCGCGCCGGAGTTCGCCTTTTTCCTCAGCCGGGGTGCGCGCCCGGTCGTGGCCATTCATCCCGATGAAAACCAGGTGCTGCTTGACTGGAGCGTCGCGGACGCGCCGGCACAATGGCTGCCCAAACTCGACGCTCTTGCTCTCGATTGTCTATGCTCTGATCCGAGTCCAGCCGTCGTCGCGCCAGGCCGCCGATGGCTCCGCCTGGCCCCGCGCTACCTGGGCCGGAGGTCGCTGGGTGCGCGCCTGCTGCGCTGCGATGAGAGTACCGCCGCCAGATTTCGGAACCAGGTTCAAGAGCAGGTGGATCGCGGGGAGATTCCCGTTGCTGTGGAGATTCAGTCTTTCCCGCCAGCCGTCTCAATCCGCGCCCAGAGTTCCTTCACGCCGTAGCCGGTTTTGGCCGAGACGGGCAGAAGCTCGTCCAGCTCCAGCCCCTGCTTCAGCGCCAGCAGGTTGCGCGTGCGCTCATTGCCGCTGAGCCGGTCAATCTTGGTGGCCACCACGGCAAACTCGCGCCCCTCGGCGCGCAGCCAATCGATCAACTGCCGGTCGCTTTGCTGTGCGGGCACATTCGCATCCACCAGGCACACGCACAGCTTCAGCGTCGAGCGCATCGCCAGGTAAGGCTCGATAAACGCCGGCCATGTTGCCGAGATCGACTTCGAAATCTTCGCGTAACCGTAGCCCGGAAGATCGGCAAAGACCAGCTTTGGCCGCCGGCTCGAGTCCAATAACGCAAAAAAGTTGATGGCCCGCGTTCGTCCCGGCGTCTGCGAAACTTTGGCCGCCTTCTCGCCCACCAGCTTGTTCAGCAGACTTGATTTGCCCACATTCGAGCGGCCCAGGAACGCGATCTCCGGCGCATCCGTCGCGGGAAACTGCGCCGCCGCCAGGGCCGAAAGCAGAAATTGTGTGGTATAGCGCATAGCGTGGGCAAGAAAATCAAACTGCTTCGAGCATACAGCACAGCAGACGAAATGAGCCTCGTAGCAATGAGGAGTCCGGTTGCAGTGGCATAGCAGGCAAAAGGAACCCGTGCCGCAGGCGCGACACGGGCAAGCTGAGTCGGGTTAATTAGATTTAGAACCACTAAGGCGCATCAGTGATGGTGGCGATAGTTTGTGTCGCGAGGCCGCCGGAGGGGACGGTCACCGTCGAAGTCCAGGCTGTTGGGTTACAAGCGACTTGCCGGCTTGCTGGATATGCGGAGCAGGACACCATATGGGCGCCGGCCCTCGGAGTTTCTTTGATGGTCACTGTGCCGGCCGGCACTTCGATAGGCGGCGAGCAGTTGCCTACCGGAACAATAATCGGTCCTACACTTACAGGACTGATCGTGAAGGTGAAGTCGCCCGTTAAGGGCGGGGCGCCTGCCACGTCATCGGCTTTCTTGCAGATTTCAAGATAGCCGATGTTCTCCTTGAGCGACTTGTTGATGTATGTCACCTCGGTGACGCCGGGGCCGACCTTGACCGAGACAGTGCCGGCGCTCAGGTTTGGCGGAACCGCAATTTGAGTAGCTGGTGTCACAACGATGTTCGACACCGCATCGCCTGCCGGGATATTCTCCTTGATCGCCATAATCGTGCCAACGGGGAGAGGATCGCTATGCTGGCAGTAGCCGCCGGGCGCGGGGCCCGCGGGAATCGTGGCCGTGCCGGATGAGTAGGAGTCGGAGTGGGTAAACGTGTATGGTGTGTCGACCGCAATTCCGGGTCCGGCCACCTTGCAGCCCTTGATGATGCCACATTTCACATAGTGAGTCACACTGTTGCATGGGTTGTTATTGTTTGCAGCTTTCTGAGCGAGCAGCGGGGTTGTCAGCAGTACGAGGATGCAGCCCAGGATACTCGCGCCTATGAAGCCGCGATATTTGTCTTTCATGACTTTCTCCTTTCGGTGCAGTGACCGCGTGATTCAACAGTCGCCGCAAATATATGCTTTCTTCGCAGCTCGCGCAATCACATTTTACACACACTGACGCTGGACACCGGTTGCCCCAGAGCCACAAATTTATGAGCAGGGAAACTATGAGCTTGACTCGTGATGATGCGTTTTTTGATGCAAATGCCCCATTTCGGAGGTTACCCCGCTCGTTGTACACTCTTTTCTTATGGAGACCACAGGTTGCGGTACAGCGATCGTGACGCCCTTCCGGTCGGACGGATCGATTGACGAGGCGGCGCTGAAGGCGCTGGTGAACTGGCAGATTGAGTCGGGCATCGACTTTCTGGTGGCCTGCGGGTCAACCGGCGAGGCGGCCACTCTGGACGAGGAAGAGTGGCTGAGGACGGTCGGCCTGGTGGTGGAGACGGCCACTGGCCGCGTGCCGGTGTGGGCCGGCTGCACGCAAAACTCCACCCGGACGCTGGTGCGGCTGGCTGGCAAGCTCAAGCAGGTTCGCGGACTGGGCGCGGTGCTGTCGGCCAATCCATACTACAACAAGCCCTCCCAGGAGGGCCAGTTCCAGCACTTTCTGGCCCTTGCGCAGACGGTTGCCCCGCTGCCCGTCGTGATCTACAACATCCCCGGGCGCACCGGCGTGAACCTCGATCCAGTAACGGTTGTCCGCCTGGCCGAGGCTGCTCCCAACATCCAGGCGATCAAGGAATCCAGCGGCAAGCTGCCCCAGGTCGCCGAGCTGGTGCATCTGCTGCCCAGCGGCTTCAAGGTCTTCAGCGGCGATGACAATATGGCGCTGGGGTCGATTGGCGTTGGCGCCCAAGGACTGATCAGCGTGGCCTCCAACGAAATTCCCGCCGAGATGAGCCGCATGATTCATGCCGCGCTCGGCAACGACTGGGCCGAGGCTCAAGAGCTGGAGCGCCGCTATGCGCGGCTGATCGACGCCAACTTCTGGGATTCGAACCCCTGCCCGGTGAAGACAGTGCTCTCGCTGATGGGCCGCTGCACGGACCACGTCCGCCTGCCGCTGGTCCCGCCCTCGGCCGCCACGCGGCAAAGGCTCGAGCAAGTGGCCGGCGAATACGGCCTGCTCAAGAAGTGAGCGTATCTGAGGGCAGGAATCAGAGAGCAGAAGAGAAACTCGGTCAGAAAAGGTCGGGGACAGGAGGAAATGTAAGCAACAGGCTCAGGCCGAGCAGTACCAGAGCTACGGCGTTGATGCGGGTAAGAGCAACGGTACGGTTTTGCCAACGACCCTCCAGGATTCCCCAGGCAATCAGCCAGACAAGAATGGCCGACGTGGTTACGCCGGAGAGAGGCCCGGTTGGCTTGTAGAAGACAAACAGGTTTTTAAGGAAGGCGGATTTATCTGCCGCGATTGAAAAGAATGCCAGCATGAACGCGCCGATGCCGGCGGAGAGAATGGCAGCCGCGCCGGAGCCATTGGGCAGGACGGCCGAGATTGCGGGGATCAGGGGCTCTTGTTTCTTCACAGTTATTCTCCGTCCATTAGATGAATGGTTCTCCCGCCCTCAACAGGCGCGTTTTTCACGAGCATGGCGCCAAAAAAACCGGCGATTCCGGCTGCAAGAAACGAAACCAGCGTAAAGGACAGTACCGCGGCGCGAAGCTGGGGGTGATTACTGAGGTCTCGGCCGTATCGGATAACAACTGCTGCGGCCATGGTGATGGAGATGGGCGCGAGCCACGCAATATGCTCTTTCCACTCCATCCCGAGAGAGTGCCATCCGCTGATAGCAGGGTTCGATTGGAGCAACCTCTGGGGAAATGCGGCAAGATTGACGGCTCCCGTTGGAGCAGCGGCGCGATACCAGGGATAGATGATGTATGCGCCAGTAAGGACCGTCAGCCAGGCGAGCACAGACATGGCGACAAGATAGACCTTGAGAAAGTTATCGTCCTCCGGAGCGAGGGGATTTGCCGCTTTGGGGGAGTAGTGGCGATAGAGCTCAACAAGAGAACCGGAACAGGCCAGCAAATAGAGAGCGCCGAATCCCATGCCGTGAATGAGAGTCCACAGGCTGCGTTCCGTGATTTCCATTGACTGACCTCCTATGCTGGTGGGCCGCTGGAAAAAATGCAAGCCGCGAGATCTTTAGAATCCGTTCCTGTTTGGCTGACCTGACATGAATGCATTTCTGGAGACCGATTTCTTTTCATCTTTTCCCCAGGTCCAATACAGGCCAAGGTAGGCGTAGTTTTCAGTTTGACCGGCGATGGAGTGGCCGTAGGCGAAGAGCAATTGATGGTCGGGATTTTTGAAGTGGTAGTAGCCTCCGGCGTCGATCATAGTGGAAGCTTGTGTCTGCGCCGCGGCGAAGCCCTCCCGCCCATGGGCAAAGACCTCCGCGCCCAGCTCCAGCCTCTTATTGAGTTCGCGTTTCACGAGCCATGCGGTGTAAGGAAAATCACGGAATTGCGTTTGCGGGACGACCTGATAGCCGCCGCCACCATCGAAGGTCCAGGGGCCGTTGTTCTTTTGCAACCAGAGGGGGAGCTTGTACCAGACCTTGCCGACGCCGAGACCGTTGGTGTCGTTGCCGGTGGGCATCTCGAACATGGTGAAGCTGCCGATTTGGGGAACGTGTTTCGACTCCTTGATGAAGGCGATCTTCGCGCCCAATTCCATATCCGTGAGCCCAAAGGCGCTGGGGCCTGTACCTCCGGGTAGATAGACGGGATTGTTGGATGGAACGACCGCTCCCCAGGGCAGAATGGCGTGAAGCTGCACCCTGGGAATGGCTCCCCAGTTAAACTCGAAGGCCGGGCCCGAGGAGTCGAGTTCCGCCGGAGTGCCATCCATCGAGCCGAAGATATAGAACTCGTAATGATGCAGGTCAACCGGCACCGGGTCGTCGGTTTGAAAAGGCGGACCCTGCGCCCACAACCTTGGAACTGTGAGCATGTAAAGCAGAAACAGAGTCAGCCTGGTGCAATTGCCGGGATAAGGCATCGACGCTCCTGAAGCCGTTATACCTCTTCCACCTCGCGCAGGAGCGCGATTGCGGAAAAGTCTTCCAGAGTGGTGATGTCTCCGGTGACCTCGCCGCTGGAGGCAAGTTCGCGCAGCAAGCGGCGCATGATTTTGCCGGAACGGGTCTTGGGCAGAATCTCCGTGAAGCGGATGACGTCGGGACGGGCGAGCGAGCCAATCTCTTTGGCGACCCACTTGCGCAACTCTTCTTTGAGGGCCAGGGTGGGCTTGTTGCCGTGTTCCAGGCAGACAAAGGCAGCAATGGATTGGCCTTTGAGTTCGTCGGGACGGCCCACGACAGCGGCCTCTGCGACCATGGGATGAGCAACCAGCGCCGATTCCACTTCCATAGTGCCCAGGCGGTGTCCGCTGACGTTGATGACGTCGTCCACACGGCCCATCAGCCAGAAGTAGCCGTCGGCATCGACGCGCGCGCCGTCGCCGGTGAAGTAACTGCCTTTGACCTCGCTCCAGTAGGTCTGGTGGAAACGCTCCGGATCGCCGTAGATGGTGCGAGCCATCGACGGCCAGGGGGTGCGCAGCACGAGCAGACCGCCGTGTCCAGGGGGCACCGGCTGACCCTGCTTGTTGACGACCTCGGGCACGATGCCGAAAAACGGGCGCGTGGCCGATCCGGGCTTGGTGGGAGTTGCGCCGGGCAGCGGCGTAATCAGAATGGCTCCGGTCTCGGTCTGCCACCAGGTATCGACGATGGGGCAGCGGTTGCGACCGATCTTCTCGCGATACCACATCCAGGCCTCGGGATTGATGGGCTCGCCGACCGTGCCCAGAAGGCGCAGCGAGGCCAGAGAGTGCTTCTCGACGAATTCATCGCCCCACTTCATGAAGGCGCGGATAGCCGTGGGCGCAGTGTAGAAGACGCTCACCTTGAGGTCATCGACGATCTTCCAGAAGCGGGAGACATCGGGGTAGTTGGGCGCACCCTCGTAGAGCACAACCGTTGCGCCGTTCTGCAGCGGCCCGTAGACGACGTAGGAGTGGCCTGTGACCCAGCCAATATCCGCCGTGCACCAGTAGATGTCCTCCTCGCGCAGATCGAAGACGTACTTGGTTGTGAGATAGGTCTGCACCGCGTAGCCTCCGGTGGTGTGGACCAGGCCCTTGGGTTTGCCGGTGGTGCCGGAGGTGTAGAGAATGTAAAGGGGATCTTCGGAGTCCATGTGCTCGGGCGGGCAAACGGACGAGGCGGCTGCTGTCAGCTCGTGCCACCAATGATCGCGGCCCTCGACCATCGTGACTGGAGAGCCGCTGCGGCGCAGGACGACCACGTGGCGAACCGTGGGACAGGCGAGGACGGCCTCATCGACGGTCTGCTTGAGCTGGATTTCTTTTCCGCGGCGATAGCCTGAATCCTGCGTGAGAATCGCCACACAGCCGGAGTCGTTGACGCGGTCGGCGATGGCGTTGGCGGCAAATCCGCCAAAGATGACCGAGTGCACCGCGCCGATGCGCGCGCAGGCAAGCAGGGCGATGGCCAGCTCCGGCGTCATGCCCATATAGATGGCCACGCGGTCGCCCTTGACAATGCCCAGACTCTTGAGCGCATTGGCGAAGCGCTGCACCTCGGCGTGCAACTCTGCGTAGCTCAAGCGGCGCTGCTCGCCCGGTTCGCCCTCCCAGATCAGCGCCGTCTTCTGGCCGTGCTTGCCGAGGGCATGGCGATCAACGCAGTTATAGCTCAGATTGAGCTTGCCGCCGACAAACCACTTGGCCCAGGGAAGATTCCATTCGAGAACCTTGTCCCAGCGGCGAAACCAATGCAGATTCTCTGCCGCATCGGCCCAGAAAGCCTCCGGATCGGCGATGGATTGGCGGTAGAGAGCCTCGTACTCTTCCATGCTGCCGATGTGCGCCTTGGCGCTGAACTCGGCCGGCGGAGCAAAGACGCGGTTTTCGTGCAGCGTTGAATCGATATCCTGGCTGGCAGGGGCGCCGGCCGGAACGACGAGAGAGAGACGTGGAGCGTCCTCCTCGTCTGGGCGAGGAGCAAATACTGTAGCCATCGGGATTTGACCTCCTGGGGAGCCGCGCACCCGCATCCAAGGGGGATGGCAGGAGCGACGGACAGGGAACACCTTGATGAGATTCAAAACTGCGGCCGCCGATGCAGAAATTCAAGTGAATTTGCAGAAAAGACCGGGAGTGTGGTAGCGAGTCTCTCTCTGGAAATCGAGATTTACCTTACCCCGCCAGCGCCTTCTTCACCATCTCGCTGACCACGCGGCCTTCGGCGCGGAGGCTTTTGGCCTGGAGTTTGGCTTGCACAGCCTTCATGACCTGGCCCATCTCTTTGGGGGTGGGCGCTTTGCCGAGCGCGGCGGCAACTTCGGCAACGGCTTCGGCAATCAGAACTCCGAGGGCGGCTTCGTCGAGGGCCTTGGGCAGGAACTCCTCGATGACGGCGATCTCGGCGGCTTCCTTGGCGGCCAGTTCGGGGCGGTTGCCCTTGGTGAACTGCTCGATGGAGTCGCGGCGCTGCTTGATCATGGTGGCCAGGGCCTGCTGCTCCTCGGCGGGGGTCAGAGCTTCCCGCTTCTCGATGAATTTGTTTTTGAGGGCGTTCTTGATGAGGCGCAGGGTGGTGGTGCGGACCGCGTCATGGGCCTTCATGGCGGCGATAACCTGTTGGCTGACCTGGGCTTCAAGGGTGGCGGATTCGGACATGGGGGTTTGCCTTTTGTTGCTGGAGTACGAGCCGGAAGTGAGGCGGCTCCAAAGAGAATTGTAAGGCTTGCGGCCCGGTGCGGCATTTGCGCCCTGAAAGGTTCCCGGAGGTCTTGAAGATCAGCCCGAGGAAATGATAATATGTGCTCGTTTCAAAACTGCAACAAAGGAGATCACTGAACACATGAAGACTTTCTACGGCTATTTGCTTCACATCGGTGTGTCGCGCCGCATTGCCGCCGCGCTATTGCTGACGGTTGCGCTGGCATGGAGTTCATCCGGCTTCTGCGGACCGATTCACGAGGCGGCCCGGGACGGCGACATCAAAAAGGTGGAGTTGCTGCTCAAAGGCCAACCCGACCTGGTTTCAAGCAAAGAGGAAAAATTCGGCCAGACCCCCTTGCACATCGCGGCGTTCAACGACCGTCTGGATGTGGCGAAGCTGCTGCTCGAGAACAAGGCGGATGTCAATGCCAAGGCGAAAAATGGATCGACGCCGCTGCACCTGGCGGCGGCAAAAGGCAACAAGGATATGGTGGAATTTCTGCTCGCCAGCAAGGCAGATATTAACGCGTTGGACAATGACGGCTGGTCGCCGATGCACTCGGCGGTCACCTGGGGCCACAATGACGTTGCAGATTTGTTGAGCAAGAATGGCGGCAAGGAACTTCCTGCTCCGAAGCCGGTTCCCGCACAGAGCAAGGAAAAGGCTGCGCCGAAGGAGACCGGGAAGGATGGCTCATTCGTTGGCTACGATGACGGAACGGTGTTGGATACAAAGACGAACCTGATGTGGACGTCGCAGGACAACGGAACACCGTTGAGCTGGCCCGGGGCCAAGTCGTATGCCACAGGCAATCACACGGGCGGCTACGCGGACTGGCGGCTGCCGACCCTGGACGAATTGGCGGGGTTGTACGACAAAGCCAAGACGCGCAAGAGTTACTGTCAGGCCTCCGTTGACGAGCTGGGTCAGGTCATGGACGAGATCCATCTGACGGAACAGATCCATCTTTCCTGCACTCGGGTGTGGACCTCGCTGGAGCGCAGCGATAAACCGGGGTCGATTGCCGTTTACGATTTCCACGCCGGCAAGGATGTCTCGCGTCCTGGGGCGGAGAACTTCAACGACATCGCAAGCCGCGTGCTGCTGGTGCGCGCCGCGAAAAAGTAGGGGGCACCGCAAGGCGTATCAATAGGAAGCTGAGCTGCCGGACCGATCTGGTCCGGCAGCGCTGCATTAGGGGGATCATTCGGCGCGAATAGGGAAGGTGGGGAAGATTTCCGGTAATAATATACTTGACAGAGTACGCCTTTTGTTCTAGTATCTAATCATGGAATACGCAGTCAAGACCTTACAACAAGCAATTCAACACTTTGCGGATTATGAGAACTGCCGCAAGTTCATGGTATTCGTTCGCTGGCCGGATGGTCAGCCCAAATGCCCATATTGCGGCGCAACGAAACTCACATGGCTGGCGAAGGCGAAAGTGTACCAGTGCTACGGCGATCATCCCAAAAAGAAGTTCTCTCTCAAGGTCGGCACGGTGTTTGAGGATTCGCCTATTGGCCTAGAAAAGTGGCTTCCGGCTTTCTGGCTGCTCTCGAATTGCAAGAATGGCATCTCCAGCTATGAGCTGCACCGCGCTCTAGGCGTCACTCAAAAAACAGCGTGGTTTATGCTGCACCGTATTCGGCTGGCAATGGAATCGAAGTCTTTCGTCAAGATGGGCGGCAATGAAGGCGGCGGATGGTCGGAGATTGAGGTCGATGAAACCTTTATCGGCGGCAAAGAACAGAATATGCACCTAAAGCGCAGGATTGAGCTACGCGGCAGCTTCGGAAGCAAGGGGCGGCAATCCAAGACTATTGTGATGGGAATTCTGGACCGCGATGAGCGGCAGGTTCGCGCCAAGGTGATTCCAGAAGTGCGCCGAGATGTTCTCCAAAACGAGATTCTCCGGCAGGTTGCGCCGCACTCTTTCATCTACACCGATGCGCACAAGGGATATAAGGGTCTTGATTCAAAGGAATTCATTCACATGACAGTGAGCCATATAGACGAATACGTTCGTGGTCAGGTTCACACTCAAGGAATTGAGAACTTTTGGAGTCTACTCAAGAGGGGATTGAACGGAACCTATGTCGCGGTTGAGCCATTTCACTTGAGCCGTTACGTCTCAGAACAGGTTTTCCGTTACAATAACCGTAGCACCGCTGATAATCCGCTCACAGATGCGGATAGGTTTATGCTGGCAGTATCGCAGATTTCAGGGAAGAGACTGACTTACGCAGAACTGACCGGCAAGGTGGGAGGGGCGGAACCCTTCTAATGCGCCTTGGAAGAAGAGGCAGAAACGCGGGAAGCAGAAACCATAGAGGCTCGTTTGGCTTCTCGCTCTGCATCTAGTTTGGCTTTGATTTCGGAGTGCGGCACAGACACGATGCGCCGCACGAAGTTTGTAAATGTAGGGTCGAAAATCTCGGATTTCGCGTTCGGTTTCGCGCCGCTAGAGTCGCCACTCATGCCGCCTTAAACCTCCGCCTAGGTGGATTGTATCACAATCCACCGGAAAGGCGGATATGCTACACATCGAAGCCCGCTTCAAAAAACCCGACTACATATTCGACAGCAGCGCATATTTTCTTAATTTCAGAATCGAATCCACTTCCCGGTGGGATCGGGATTTGATCGACCGATACCTCCACGGTGAGTGCGGTTTCCAGCTTGATATTACAGGGTTGTGTCAAATCGGCCCCCTGAATTTCAAAGAAGAAGAATGGATCGTCACTTTCCAGAAAGTTGACCCAAACCCCTTTCCCGTTGCAAATCTTTATAGTGAGCGGCTCAACATGGAATTTACAACTGACATGAGTGGGGATTGCTGCGACAACATGCAGCAACCTGTGCCTGTCTTTTCTGGCGCAATTATGAAGCAGGAGCAAATGCTCCATGAGGTCTCGTATTCCGGGATCGGTCGTATTCGGAGCATTGTACGGCTGTATCGAGGTAATCCACGAAACGAGGTCTGGCGGGAATTTCCTCTTGTCGATGGCTGCTTTCTGAAACCTCGTCTCCGTGTCGCAGATGGGAAATTCGAGGCTATCTGCTTTGGCGGGAGGGTCGGTCTTTTCGAGGAATACTGCGGCTTGGTAGATAGTGGAGTCCAAAGCAGCGCGCATGTTGTAAAAGAACTCGCCCAGCTCAAGAGCGAGACTGTTTTCTCTCGAACTCTTAGCTCTGATGCGAATACATCCATATGTCCATTCGCGGTTTGGCTCAGTCACGAATTCGTAGGAATTTGGATCAGTAACTCTCTGCCATTCAGCCTGAAAGGCTTCGAGGTGAGTTACGGCCCGGTCAAAACGCTTCCAGCTTTCAGGAAAGAACTTACGGTCCATACATCATCATAGCCAACTACTGGACAGGGGCGGATAATTACCGCCCCTAAAAAGGTGTACTCAGCCAAGTATATTATTGCCAGATTTCCACAGAAAATATTTTCACATAAACCACATAATTATGTATTCTGTGATTTACGGATGGCCGTGGGGAGGCTGAGCTGGAGCTGTGTCGCGAAGAACCTGTCCGGCACCGATTGAGGTTCAGCTTCCCCGACAGGCCCCGTCAAGAAACGAGGAGAGAGCCATGATTCGCAAGACGCGCTTGTTCACGCCCGGTCCGACGCCGCTTCTTCCCGCGGCTCAGTTTGCCATGGCGGCGGCGGACATTCACCACCGCACGCCGGAGTTTCGCGCCCTGTTTCAGAAGGTGCTGGCGCAGTTGAAGGTATTTGTGGGCACGCAGAATGATGTGCTGCTGCTGGCGAGTTCGGGGACGGGGGCGATGGAGGCTTCGGTCTCCAATCTCACGTCGCCGGGCGACCGGGTTCTGGTGCTGACGGCGGGCAAGTTTGGCGAGCGCTGGGTGGACCTGACCAAGGCCTTCGGCTGCCAAGTGGATGTGGTGGAGAAGCCCTATGGGCAGACCTTCGACCTGGCCGAGATCAAGGCGGCGCTGAAGCCGGAGCACAAGGCCGTTTATATGCAGGCCTCGGAGACTTCGACCGGCACGAGCCACGATGTGGAAGCGGTGGCGAAGCTGGTCAAGGGAACCGAGACGCTGCTGATTGTGGACGGCATCACCGGGCTGGGGACACAAACATTCGACGTGGACGGCTGGGGGATCGACGTGCTGATTGGCGGCTCGCAGAAGGCGGTGATGATTCCGCCGGGGCTGGCCTATTTAAGTGTGAGTGAAAAGGCATGGAAGGCGATGGAGGGGGCGAAGAATCCGCGCTACTACTTTGACCTGCGCAAGGAGCGAAAGAACGCCGTGAAAGGCGAGAGCGCGTACACGCCGGCTGTGGCCTTGATTGCCGGGCTGGGCGCGGCGCTCGACTACATTGCCGGACAGGCCGGCGGTGACATGGAAAAGGGGCGCATCGCGCTCATCAACAACGCGCAGGTGAATGCGGCGGCAACGCGGGCGGGGCTGGTGACGCTGGGGTTCACGCTCTTTGCGCCGGTGTCGCCATCGGCGGCGGCGACCGCGGTGCTGGTGCCGGAGGGAATGGATTCGGGCGCGGTGGTGAAGGCGCTGAAGGCGCGGTTCGCGCTGGTGACGGCCAACGGGCAAGGCACGATGCAGGGCAAGATCTTCCGCGTGGCGCATCTGGGCTTCTTCGACTACTTGGACACGGTGGCGTTTCTGGGCGCGATGGAGCACATTGCGAAAGATGTGCTGGGTTTGCCGGTGAAGTTTGGTCAGGGCGTGGCAGCGGCGCAGGAAGTGTATGCGAAGGCGGTGAAGCAGTGAATAACTGAAGGGCCTTCGCTGACGATTCGCCGCTGATTCACTTCGTCACTGTCTTTGTTCACTCCTTCACTTATTCACTCGTTCACTGTCCATTGATAGCTAGGAGCTGTTTTTCATGGCTGAACTGAGTTTTGGGGAGAAGCTGCTGATTGCGCGCAAGCAGCTTGACCTCTTTCAATACGAGATGGCCGAGCGGCTGGGGGTTCATGCCAACTCGCTGACCAAGTACGAGCGGGGCGAGGGCAAGCCGCACGCGGCGGTGGTGCGGATTTTCGAGATTTTGTGTGAGCAGCACGGCATTCGTTTCGACGAGTATGAGGCCGCGCGCGAGGGAAAGGGAGGCACGATGAAGATTGTTCTGGCAGAGAAGGTATCCGCGGCGACACTGGCCGTCTTTGCGGCCGAGCCGGGTTGGGAGGTTCTTACGCACGATCAGTTGCCGCAGGGTTTGGCGGCGGCGCTGGCCGATGCCGATGCGCTGGTGGTGCGCTCAGCGGTGCAGGTGGACGATGCGCTGATGGAGCGCGCGCCGAAGCTGCGGGTGATTGGACGGGCTGGCGTGGGGGTGGACAACATCGACGCCGATGCGGCGACGCGGCGGGGCATTGTGGTGATGAATACGCCGGGGGCGAATGCGGTGGCGGTGGCCGAGCTGACCATTGGCCTGATGCTGGGGCTGGCGCGCAAGGTGCCGGCGGCCAACGCGTCAATGCATGCCGGCAAGTGGGAGAAGAAGAGCTTGCAGGGAGCGGAGCTGCGCGGCAAGACGCTGGGCATTCTGGGGCTGGGGCGGATTGGGCTGGAGGTTGCCAGGCGGGCTAAGGGCTTTGGCCTCGAGATCATCGGCAGCGACCCGTTTGTCTCGGCCGCAGTGGCGCGCGAAAACGGCATCAAGCTGGGGACGCTGGAAGAGCTGATCGCCGGCTCGGATTACATCACGCTGCACGTGGGGCTGACGACGCAGACAACGGGGGTGATCAACGCAAAAACTCTGGCGGCGATGAAGAAGGGCGTGCGCATTATCAACTGCGCGCGCGGGGAGTTGATTGACGACGCGGCGCTGGTTGCCGCGCTGAAGAGCGGGCAGGTGGCCGGCGCGGCGCTGGATGTCTTTGCGGTCGAGCCGCCGAAGGACTCGCCCTACGCCGAGCTGGAGAACGTGATTCTGACGCCGCATATCGCCGGCTCGACGGGCGAGGCGCAGGAGGCGGTGGGAGTGCAGATCGCCATGCAGGTGCGCGATTATCTCAAGCTCGGAGTGGCGCAGAATGCGGTCAATCTGCCGTCGCTGAGCCACGAGGAGTACGTGGCGCTGGCGCCGTACATCGACCTGGCCGGGCGGCTGGGCGGCTTTCTGGCGCAGGCGGGCAAGGGCGGCATCGAAGCTATCGATCTGGTCTACAGCGGGACGCTGGCCGAGGCTAAGACGGAGCTGGTGCGCAACGCGGCCATCGCGGGATTGCTGGAAGGCTCGGAGAACGTGAACCGCATCAACGCGGCTGCTGTGGCCGAGGAGCGCGGCATTCGCATCCACGAAGAGAAAGAGGAGAGCCAACGAGGCGGCGCGGCCACAGTGCTGACCATCAAGCTGCATACGGCCAAGGGCGAGAGCCGCGCCACGGGCACCGTGATCCACGGCGAGCAGCCGCGTCTGTTGGAGTTCGACGGCATCGACATTGAGACGCCGCTCGAAGGCAACCTGCTGGTCTGCCGCAACCTGGATGTGAAGGGCGTGATCGGCCGGATCGGCACCATTCTGGCCGAACAGGGCGTCAACATCGCCAACTTCGCGCTGGGCCGCGAGCGGTCCGGACCGAAGCCAGTGAAGGCGCTCTCCGTGGTGCAGGTGGACGCACCGGTTTCGGATGCGGTGCTGGAGGCGCTGAGGAGCATCGAGGCGCTGCTGGAGGCACGGCTGGTGAAATTGCCTGAGGCGGGCTTCTGATTGCCGGCCACGCTCGCCGGGGACCCCGAGTCCGTGGGGACCCCGGCAAAGCGAAAGATGGGGTACCCCCACCCATATTTTGGACGCAAATTCCTTGTTTTCTTGAGCTTACAGGCAGGGTTGCGCTGCAAAATATTGAAAACAATGAAGTTCCCTGCAAAATATTTCAGGCAAAAGAGTTACATGACGTTTCGGCCTCTGCCCACAGCTTCAGGCTGAAAGGCTGCACGAAGAGGACGTGCCGGACGATGATTTGAAGGAAGACTTCTGAGAATCATTGTGCGACGAAGTGGGGAAATAATCTGCAAGCACCTGCGGTGCGGCCAAACGCTCGCTTATCGCTCGCATGGGGCTCGTGGTTTTCCAGCCTTCGCTCGGCCACCCCACGGACGAAGAGCTGTCCCTTCACCCCTGCGAGCAAAGATCGCTTCCCTCACCCCAACGAGCAAAGATCGTTCGCTACCACCCCAAGAAGCAGAGTTCGCTTCTTGGGGACCCCGGTCGTTGGGGACCCCGAGTCATCACCCCAACGAGCAAAGATCGCTCGCCGGGGACCCCGAGTCGCCGGGGACCCCGGTTTCGCTCAAGGCAGGCTTTGAGTTGCCCGGCAAACTTCCGATAAGCCGACTCCCAAGGAACAAATTCCGTTCCTTCACATCCTGTCTGGCCAAGGCCAGTTGCACGCTTTTGAGTACCAATCCTTGTTGCCAGAAATCGGCACCTCTGGATTGCGGACCACGCAACTGGAATGTACATTTGTTTCCGGCGTTCCCTGGCTGTATCTAGACTCTGACAAGACCGCATTGATGCAGGACCCATTTCAGCTGACAATCTGTATTCAGCATGGAATAGATAGCGATGTTTATAGGTCTGTTTGAGAAAGCAGACATCTCAAAGTGTTGAAACGCGAAAAATCAGCACTTCATTTTTCTGAGCTTATACCCTCTCTCCCATACCGAATCCCCTTGACTTTACGGCTACTCCTCGCCACAATCTAGCTGTCCACTTCCAGTTTGCCTGATGGAGTGTGCCTTTTCCCAGTCTCCCTGATGTTCGATCACTTCAAAGGAGGCATCCGTGGGTACCGTGTTGCCGTATTCGATTGGACCTACACCCTCTTATAACTTGCCTTACGACACCGCCTTTCCAACGGCCACCATTCCGTGGTTCGGTAACGACCACGTCGAGGATTGCGTGATTGTCGCGCGCGCACACCACACCATTCGCATCGACTATGCCGCCGCCAAGCCCGTTCCCGCCATCTCCGAATTTGACGTCACTACGGAATACAACACTGAATCTCAGCTCTCCGGAACCATGTCCCTAGACCTCAACTCATCCCTCCTCAGATGGCGAGACTATGGTTGGACGGCGGGAGGGGTCGGCCCGCGCAAGATCACTCAGGTCTACGGCCCCTACACACCCATCCTCCCTGATTCCAACTCCGATTACCCCGACACTGAAATGGACATTGACCAGGTCCGCAACGCCATCTATCAATACTCGGGGGCGCATGCACAGCTCCTCCTGCCGGCATCGATTGATGCCAGCCTGCGGTTGACGTTCGGCGAACAGGTACTGTGGTCCGATACCTCCGGCGCTCCCGCCCGCGCTCACACCATGCTCCTCGCCGGCTACGACCAAAACGGTCCCATCGGCCTGACCTGGGGCGCTCGCCAACGCATGACCTGGGAATTTCTCATTCGCTACTGCTCCATTGTCTCCATGACTGGACTCTTTTTCGTCATTCCCGATGGCTCAACGTGATGCCGATATTCGCGAGCCTCATAACGTCCACTTCTCAACCGGCAATCGAGTTCCGGCCCGAAGCAGGCCGGGAACTCCCGCCTCCGAAGACAAGGAAAGGATCCCCCATGTTTGCCCTACCTCGCAACCTCTCGTTAACAGTCGTCCTCGCTGCGCTGGTGCTGTCTGCCTGCTCAGCCGCCGCACAGAAGAAAGGCGGGGCCGCTTCACCTGCCACAGCCGCGCCCTCGCCGAGTTCATCCTCCAGCGCACCCATCGAAGTCCAGATGCTTTCCTACGGAGCGCTCGATCAGGTCCTCGATAAAATCGCTTCCGCGGTCTGCGCCAGAAGGCCCGCCAAAGTCATCGTCCTCGATGCGCCCACCCTCCTCGCGCTTCAGAACTACGATTCCTTCTTTGTCACCGCCGAAGCCCTCAAGGGCGCCTTCGACGTAATGACCACGGGCAGCGGCGCCGGTGGCAGCGTCGACGATTTCGGCGACATCACCAACGCCGTCGCCACCGCGGCTGCCGCCTCCACCTCGGAAACTTCTTCGTCATTCACCATTTCTGATCCCACCGTGGCGCTGATGCTCCTCAACCACCTCGGCACACAGAACAAGCTGAATAACACCTGCACCAACTCCTACTACGGCGGCATCTACAGTGCCGATGAGTCCCAGGGTGTTTACGCCGGATACACGCTGGATCAGGATGGGAACCAAGTTCCGCGGCAGCCCCTGTTCCCGGTGCTCAAGGAATTGAACGAACTCAGCCTTGACAGAAATAAAGCCCTTCTCTTGTTGAAGCCCCCAGCCGGTAAGGGCTCCGCATCTATCAAGATCGACGCTCCCGGAGATGAAGATAATCTTACTTCCCCGGCGTCCGTCGCCGATGCCCCAGCGCCACACCCCAGTCTTTTACAACGAGTCTCTTTCGCTCTTCAGAATCCGCAGGCGCCTAAGCCGCCCACGCCAACCGGCCCTCCGCAAACGGGCCGTCACACCAAGGCCGCCAACCCAAATCCCGATCAGAAATCGAATTCGCCTCAGCCTCATCCACCCGCCGCTCCCGATGCCGGCGGTCATGCTCCTCAGCCCACCGTAGTCTGTTGCGCTGCGGCGCCTACAGCCGCCGCGCAGGACAAGACAGCCGGCACAACGGACCCGCGCGTCGCCGCCTTCAATAGTCTCGACGCGAGCTACAATTCATTTCTCTCCGGCCTTTCCGCTCCTAACGCAACAACCGGCCAACCCCTCCTCTCCTCCATCCTCCAGGGCTTCCGAGTTCGCGCATTGATGTCGTGCACCCTCGACCCGAATGACACAAACAAAACGAAACCCGATTGCCCAACCGACGAAAAACCCGTAATCGGGATCTACGTTAACGTAGCCTCCGCCGGCGGCACGCAACAGGACCGCAAGAACCTCATCACCGCCGTCATTACCGGTGACTGGATCCGGTACAGCGGCGGCGTCAGCGTCAATGTGATCGTCTTCCAGGTCGGCAGCAAGAAGAACGGCATCCTCTTCTCCGACCTGATTCGCTACCGCACGCCTCTCAAAACTATCAAGAAGCCCGCCGGTTACAACGACGCCGGATCCTACGGCGACAACCTCGGCGACGTCGTCATCCCCTAGCGACACGAACCAGCCGCGGCGTTTTCGCGGCATCAGAAAGGCACAATCATGACCATTTCAAACTTGGACAGTGGCCAGCTCGAAGGGGGACTAAAGGAGATTCGAGACTTTGTTGCCAACTGGGCCATACCACTGGCTGCCATTGGCACGCTCAGCATGGCCCTCCTTCAGACCGCCAAAAACCTCCTTCCCATGCGCGCGCGGTACCAGCGCCGCTTTATGAAAGCGTGGATCGCAATGGCCGTGTCAGGATTTCCCAGCGGCCTGAGGAAACATGCCGATGCCGCTTCCGCTGGCGGTCCCACAAACGCGGATTTGGCGGAGACAGACCTAATCAATCTTGCTGCCTCCGGTGACAGTGAGGCGTTTTACAGTCTTGAAGCCGCCCAAATGTGCACTCAGATTCGCAATGTGACCTCTGTCCTGCTCGATTACCCCGCCATGCACGAGCGTTTGCTCTTTTGCCTCGTCAGTCAGTCCCAGCTTTCCGATTTCCGGAAAGTTCTATCGCCTCCGGACCACAAGTTGCTTTCCAGCCTTCCGCACGAGCACTCGGAGGCAGACAAGAAGCACATCAAGGAATATGCCGCCGCCAAGTCACGACTTGCCGCGCAAATGCGCTGTAATATCGATGCCATTCAGGCATCGATTGAATTCCGCTGGAAGCGCTCAATGCAAATCCTCTCTCTGGCTCTTTGCGCCGTCATCGGCGTTGTTGCGCTGATAATTGCCAATAATGGGGTCAGTTTGGCGGATATTTGGGGCATTCTCCTGATTGCTGTGATCTCCGGCGTCTTGGCGCCGGTGGCGCGCGATCTAGCTGCCGCAGTCGAAAACTGGCGAAGCTAAAGGAGGGGCCACCAATACTCTGACGATTAAAGAAATTGCAGCCCTCGTGTACGCTCCTGAACGAATCGCCGACGATGGGAAGCTACCCTTGTTGCCGTGCCGGATCACGACTGACAAACGCCGTTCTATCAGCGAATGACGTTGATTTCTGATTGTTGGCAATTCGTAGGTTTCTGATTTTTTCTACGGCGCGAGAGGCGGGGTAAAGCTCGTACCTTTCCTACGCGGCTCAAGCCGCATGGATTGATTTCTAAAAAACGGGTGGATGGGGTGGACGCTGTCCCAGGGTTTCACCCTGGGCTATTATCGCGTTCTCCCTACGGGAGAGTTTGTGGCTCAAGGATGAGTCATCATTCTCAGGTCCGAAAATCCGGAGCTCCACCCCAACGAGCAAAACTCACTCGTTGGGGACCCCGACCTGGGGTACCCGGCGCGGAATGCGCCGCAGGCGCGGCTGGCCCCACCGCAGGTGGTTGGCCGACCAACGGGAGGCGTCTGCCTGGACGGCCAGTCCCCGCAGGTGGCACAGGTGGCCGAAGGCGATTGCCTGGACGGCCAGTCCTCAGGCGGCGGTGTCGGCGCGGACCTGCTGCGGGGCGTTCAACTGCTGGCGGAGGTTGCCGGCCAGATCGGCCACCATGCGCAGCCTTTCGGCGGCGGGAGCGGAGATATCGCTACCGTTGAGCGCCAGTTGAGAGTGGAGCAGCAGGCCAGCGACCGTGGATTTAAGCTCTGATTCGATGGCGGCGGTGGCGGCGCGGCGGGCCAGCGTCTGCTCGCGCTCGCGGCGGTGCAGGGCGGAGCGAATCTCGCGGATCAGCCGCGCGGCTCCGGAGAGGGCGAAGTTGACTTGCAGGGGGATGGCCAGCCCGGCGTGCTCCCAGACGGCTTCGGCCGAGGCCGGATCGCACTCCGCCATGGTATCGTCGACGGCCACGGCGGCAAACTCGCGGCGGCGCAGCGCCCCCAGCGCGGCCTTGCGCCCGTCGGCCACTTCCACTTCCATGCCCAGTTGCGCGGCCACCACGGCGGCGCAATTGCGGGCGCCTTCAATTCCGGTCACAATCAGAATGCTCATATCCAACTCCTCTTAGACTCTGATGGCTTCCCCGGCCAGCCTTGGCCGGAGCCTTTTGCGGTCCGCGCGGCGCAATTCCCGTTTGGTCCTGTTCAATTCCCGCCGGGGGCCGGTGAAGTTCCGTAACAGTACTATCGGCGCGATCGGTTCCGGCTTTAGTCCTGGCCGGCTACTCTTCCCGAAGCGGGTCGGCGATGCCGTATTCCTTCAGCTTGCGGTAGAGGGTGGTTTTGCCGATGCCCAGCAGCTTGGCGGCCTGGAGTTTGTCGCCGTTGAGGGCGCGAATGGCTCCCAGGATGGCCTGGCGTTCCATATCGGCCAGGGTGGCCATCTGCGGCTGGCCGTCCACGGCGGACGGCTCGCCGGCCATGGCGGCCGAGCGCTGGGCCTCCAGGCCTTGTTGTTGGAGTTGCGTGGGCAGGTCGCCCAGGTGCAGGACGGGACCGCTGGAGAGGGCGCAGGCCCGTTCTATAGAATTTTCCAATTCCCGCACGTTGCCCGGCCAGTCGTGACGCATCATGGCGCGCAGAGCCTCGTCGCTCAGCGCGAACTTGGAGCCGTGCTCGCGGCTGATGCGGTCGAGAAAATGCGCCGCCAGGAGAGGAATGTCCTCGCGCCGGTCGCGCAAGGGGGGCAGGCGCAGGTTGACCACGTTGAGCCGGTAGAAGAGGTCCTTGCGGAAGGCGCCTTTTTCCACCATCACCGCCAGATCGCGGTTGGTGGCGGCCACAATGCGCGCCTTGATGGGGACGCGGTGGGTGGCGCCGACCGGGCGGACCTCCTTTTCCTGAAGAGCGCGCAGCAGCTTGGCCTGCAAATCGAGCGAGAGCTCGCCGATCTCGTCCAGAAAGACCGTGCCCCCCTCGGCCGAGACCAATAACCCATCTTTGGAGTGGTTGGCCCCCGTAAAGGCTCCCTTGACGTAGCCGAAGAGCTCGCTCTCGATCAGCGTGGGGACCAGCGAGCCGCAATCGACCGGAAGGAAGGGTTTCTGAGAATTGGGCCCGTAGGCGTGGATGGTGCGCGCCACCAGCTCCTTGCCGGTGCCGCTTTCGCCCAGGATCAGGACGGGGTGAGTGCTCTGGGCGACCTTGGAGAGGATGCGGTAGAGCTTTTCCATCTCCCCGGAACGGCCGATCATGGCGCCCAGCCCCTGCGAGAGCCGGAGCCGCTCGCGCAACTGGCGGGTGGCGGTGTCGGTGACCAGCGAGGCCGCGGCGCGGTCCAGCACCGTGGAAAGCTCGTCCATGGCGAAGGGCTTGGCCAGGTAGTCCGAGGCTCCGCAGCGCATGGCCTCCACGGCGGCGTTGACCGAGCCCGAGGCGGTCATGGCGATGACCGCGGTCTGGGGGTAGAGGAGCTTGACCTCGCTGACCAGCTCCAGCCCCTGGTTGGAGCCGGCGGGCAGGTTGACAAGCAGGATGTCGGCGGCGCTGCCGCGCAGCATGCTGCGCGCATGAGTCAGGTCGCCGGTGCTCTCCACCGCGTAGCCCAGGCTACTGGCGATCTCGGCGCAGGCCGAGCGCATGGCCGGGTCCGCATCGACCACCAGCAGGTGCAGGCGCACCGGCGGCTCAGCGAGTTGGGGGATAAACTCCATGGTTCTCGTGGTTATAACTGTCTCGAGCATTGTATTCGCCTCACGCGCCAATGGTTAACTGATTTTTTTGTGGCCGCCGCGCCGGAAGTATTTTTTGCTCCACGCGCAGCGGATTTTCGTCAACGTTCTGTCGGGTTTCTGTCCACCTGCCGCCAACATTCTGCCCAACTGCCGCCTGGATTTTGCCCATCTGCCGGAGGTTTCTGTTCATTCGGCGGAGGTCTTCGCCCGCCTCAGCGGGAGCGGGCGGGCAGCTCGATCTTGAAGCAGGCTCCGGCCGGAGCGTGGTTGGCGGCATGAATGCTGCCGCCGGCGGCCTCGACGATGGAGCGGGTGATGGACAGGCCCAGCCCGCGATGGAAGGCTGGCCAGCCGTTGGGGCCGGAGCCCTCCGGACCGGAAGCGCCGTGACCGGAAGCGCCGCTTTGCCGGGTGGTGTAGCCGGAGTCGAAGATATTCTCCAGCGCCTCAACGGGGATTCCGGGCCCGTTGTCTTCAATGGTCAGCACCAGTCTCGGAGGGTATTTCGCTCCGGCATGAAACTCATGCAGGCTGATGGCGATACGGCCCGCGGCGGGCATGGCCTCGGCGGCGTTCTTGACCATATTGACCAGAATGCGGGTCAGCTCCTCGCCGGTCAGCCGCACCGGCAGCGCGCCGCCCTCCACGTCCACGGTGAGGACGATGGAGGGTCCGGCCAGGGCGGAGAGCAGATTGCGGTTGGCCACGAGCTCCGCGGCCAGGTTGTCGATCGGCTCGGGGGGCAGCAGATCCCAGTGACACGCCCGCTCCAGCCGGCCGGGCGCTTCGGCCCCCGTCCGGGCCGCGCCGATGTCGCTCAAGAGGCCGGCATCCGGGGCAATACGGACATCGAGGCGAACATCGAGCGCCAGCAGCTTCTCTACCAGACGGCGGCTGGCCGTGGCCACCAGCCGCAGTTCGCTGGCGTAGTGATGGAACCCAGGATTGAGCACCCCCGGCTCCTCCAGCAGATCGCAGTAGAGTCCCAGCGCGGTGACCATATTGCGGGCGTCGTGCGCCACTTCGGCCAGGTTCTCGCCCTCACTGCGCAGGTTGGCCAGGGTCTCGACCACCGCCTCTACCCGCTTACGCTCGGTCACGGAGACTCCCGCCAGGCCCGTTGCCGCAAGACCTGCCTCCGCCAGGCCGGTTTTCGCCAGCCCTCTATTTTTGATTTCAGCTGTCTGTCCTCTCTGCTGCATAACCCGCTCCTTCTCTTCAGGGGTCAGAGATCAGGGGTCAGGGGTCAGTTTCATATTCCCCGCCACGCCTATTCCCTGTTCCCTAGTCCTCTTCTTCTTCCCATTCCTGCTTCCCAAGCTGCGGAACTGTCCTCTTCTAATACACGCGACGTGCCAAACCAGAACAGTCAGATTAAGTTCCTGATAAGGGAAGGGCTTAGCCTCCAATTCCCGGAAAGTCACGGCAGAACCGCTAGGGCGCAATCTCCCAAAATGGGACGGAAGGGCGGGGCGTACTCGGAGCAAGATTCGTTGTTTGAATAGGTTACGGTGAGATTCCTGTTCCGGGTCGGGAAATCGGCGGTTTCCCATCCTGGAACAGCAGGCGGCAGCGGTTCTCCAATTGCTATACTCCGAAACCGCAATAGCCGAGTGGCTTTTTTCCTTAAGAAAAAGCCACCTTGAATGGTTTTGACAAGGGCACGTGAATTGGAGAACCGCTCTCGAAACGGTTTCGGCCTCTCCCGCAGGCCCTTTCCCGTACAATCTCTCCATGCCCAGCGCCTCCACCTTTTACCGTCCCGGCGGCCGCAGCCCGCTGCAGCTTCGCCCGCTCACTCTCACGCCCGGCTTTGTGCAGACCGCCGAGGGTTCCGTTCTGGTCTCGCTGGGCAACACGCGGGTGCTGACCTGCGCCACCGTCGAGCAGGGCGTTCCCGGCTGGCTGCGCAACACGGGCCGCGGCTGGGTGACGGCGGAGTACTCCATGCTGCCCCGCTCCACGGTCACCCGGACGCCGCGGGAGAGCGAGCGGGGGAAGATCGGCGGGCGGACGCATGAGATTCAGCGGCTGATCGGCAGGAGCCTGCGCTCGGTGGTGGACATGAAGGCGCTGGGCGAGCGGACCGTAATATTGGACTGCGACGTGATTCAGGCCGATGGCGGCACGCGCACGGCGGCCATCACCGGCGCGGCGGTCGCTCTCGCGCTGGCGCTCAACGCACTGGTCGAGGCCGGAACGCTCAAAGCGTCGCCCCTCAAACAACTGGTCGCCGCCACCTCGGTGGGGATGGTCAATGGTGTGGCGCTGCTCGACCTCTGTTACGAGGAGGATTCGCAGGCCGAGGTGGACATGAACGTGGTGATGGCGAGCGACGGCGGCCTGATTGAGACGCAGGCCACGGCGGAGAAGGGCAGCTTCTCGCGGACGCAACTCAACGAGCTGGTCGATCTGGCCGAGGTGGGGTTGAAGGAGATTTTTGCCGCGCAGCGGGCGGTGCTGAGAATGTAATTATTTTCTGTTGAAGCCTCTTTCTGATAACTTTTAGTGATGCGAGTTCTAAGGATACTTCCGCTCATTTTGTTGCCGTTTCTCCTCGCTGCAAAGGGTGATCTGTACCAGCCGGTCGCACCCGCTGATCGCCAGCTACTAAAAGAGGGCCTGGATCGTTATGTGCAGGATCAAATCAAGCGCAACTGGTCTGATCTCTTCGAGATAAAGATACCCGGCTATGCAATTGAAACCAACTACGATGACCTCTCAGGCAATGCGCCTGTGCTGTCCAAACACGAGTTCATAGAAAAGATGTATCAACTAACCAGTAATGGAACAGAGCCCTATATGCAGAGCTTCGACCTCGTGTCCATTACTCCCGTGAAGGGCGGGTATGAGGTGCATGGCTGCTCAAAAGCGCAGAGAGAAAGCTTTCATTTCAAAGGAATCTTGACCTTCACCGCTTACGTTTCAGATGGACAGGTACATTTTGGCGGATGGAAGTACATTTATTTAATGCCGCACTTGTGTTCTCAGACCGAGGATAGCAAAATTTATTAGTCGAATATAGATGGCCAAAGTTGGGAGCCTCAGCCTTACGTCTTTAACTGTCAAAAACTGGGAATTCTACCGCAGCACCGCCGCCAGCGCGAACGTCATCCCCAGCCCGGCTACCGAGCCGAGCCGATGACGTTGATAACTTCACGTCAAAGGACCGCAATCCCGCCCAGGTTGCGCGCCGCCGCGGAGTCAGGCGCGCCGGTGCGGTAAGCGCCCAAACCCTTCGCCATGCTCTCCAACTCCACGGCGTGCGCGGAGAGCCCGCAGGGATGCCCCTCCGTCTCCAGCAGATGCCCATTCTCCCGGATCATGGTGAAGAGCGGACTGGCCAGGGCCTCGCGCAGGTTGGAGGTTCGCACATTGTGCGTGGCCAGCGCGGAAACGGGACAGGCGGTCACGTCGCCGCTGGGGTTCACATGGGCGAAGCCGCGTCCAGCGGAGACGCACCCTCCCAGCGCCTCTTCATCCCCCGGCGAATGGATGATGTAAGCGCCATTGGTCGAGCGATCGCGGTACTGCACGACGGTTTCGCGGAAGCGCGCCCGTTGCTCATCGGTGAGCAAGGAGCCGCTTTCACAGCCGCCGGTGGGAATCTGCTCGATGAACATGGCCAGCGGCCCGCTGTGAGCAATCAGCTCGTCGATATTGCGCGGCTCGGACCAGTACTCAACATTAGCGCTTCCCACGGTGACGGCGATGCCCGTCAAAACCCCTGCCTCCCGCAGCCGGTCGAGAGAGCCGAGGGCCTTTTCGAAGACGCCGCGGCCCCTGCGCATATCGGTCAGGCCGCGATCCCCCTCCAGGCTGACCACCACCACGGTGTTGGAGCAGTTCCTCAGGATCTGGTAATCGGCGGGTTGCAGGGCCGTCCCGTTGGTGAAGACCAGGAAGAGCCGGTCGGGATGATCGCGGAAGAGCTTGGCAATGCCCGGCAGCAGGAATGGTTCTCCGCCGGCGATCATGAAGGCCATCACCCCCAGCCGCACCGCTTCGTCCACGATTCCGTACCAGTCGCGGAGGCTGAGCCCCGGCCGCGCCGGCGCGCTGGCGACGGTCCCTACCGCCCCGGCGTAGCAGCCCGCGCAGCGCAGATTGCATTTGGAGGTGACGCTGAGAACCAGAAACGGCGGCACTCGCACCCCGCCGGCCAGCGCGCGGGCGCGCGCGCGCCGCGACTGCCCAATGGTGCGCGCCAGGCGGAGGAACCCCGGCAGGTAGCGCGGATGCCGCACTACCCACGGAACCAGTACACGCGACAACTGCGGGTCAATCTCCTCGATGCGGCGCGTGAGGCCGAAGAGGCGGCTGGAAAGCGTTTCAGCGCTTGGAGCGGGCAGTTCTGTCATGGCAGTGTGTACTTGCATCTATAGTAAGGTACGAGCCGGCAGCCTGGATGGTTCCGTCATGATGGGGGCCTGTTTGGGGACCAAATACGAGCGCATACCTCCGCGCAATGCTCCCGCTATTCGCTCTTACCGCAGCGCCGCCGCCAGCAACAGCGTCATCCCCAGTCCCGCCACCGACAAAATCGTCTCCAGCACCGTCCAGGAGGAGAGGGTCTCTTTCAGCTCCAGCTTGAAGAAGGATTGGATCATCCAAAAGCCGGGGTCGTTCACGTGCGAGAGGACGATGGAGCCGCAGCCGGTGGCCAAAACTAATAATTCAGGCCGCACGCCGAGATGGCCCGCCATGGGCGCCAGAATCCCCGCAGCCACGGCCATGGCCACCGTTGCCGAACCCATGGAGACGCGCACTACGGCGGCCAGCAGCCACGCCAGCACCAGAGGCGGCATCCGCGCGCCCAGGGCCAGGGCGACCGTCGCCTGGGCCGCGCCGGAGTCGCGCAGGATGCCGCTCAACCCTCCGGCCGCGGCCAGAATCACCAGCACATTGGCGATGGGTTCAAAGGATTCGCCGGTGAGCTTGCGCAGCAGTTCGCGGCCATGATGCTGGCCGGTCTGAATGTGGCTGCCCAGCGTGATCAGCGCCACCAGCACGGCGATCAGCAGGGCTGTCTCCGGGCTGCCGATGAAGCGCAGAATCTGGTTTGGGAGGCTCCCCGGAGCGGCCACGGCGTCTGCCCAGCTGCCCAGGCAGATGAGCGCCACGGGGAGCAGAATCGCCGCCGCGGCGCGGATGGGGCCAACAGGGGCGGGAGGAGATTCCCGATTCGATTCCGGCGCATTGGAAAGGATGGCCGGACCGAAGCCCGTACCCTTCACGCGAAAGCTCTTGGCCCAGAATCGGCCCAGAAACCAGCCGAGGCCCGGCCCGGCCAGCGCGGCGGCGGGCACTCCGGCGGCCAAACCCCACAGCATCGTGCGGCCCAGGTCGGCGTGGAACTCGGTGGCTGCCAGCATCGCCGCCGGATGCGGCGGCAGCACGGCATGAACGATGGAGAGCCCGGCCAGCACCGGCAGGGCCACCAGAATGGGCGGCTTGCCGCCGCGCCGCGCGGTCTCGGCCACTATCGGCAACAGCAGCACCAGCCCCACCTCGAAGAAGACCGGCATTCCCACCAAAATGCCCAGCCCCAGCATCGCCCAGGGCAAACCCCTGCTTCCGCAGTTCTCGACCAAAAGCCCGCCCAACGCCGCCGCGCCGCCGGACGAAGCCACCAGACGCCCCAGCACCGCGCCCAGAGCCAGTACGATGGCGATGTGCCCCATCAGGTTGCCCACCCCGGCGGCGAAGGAGAGCGGCACCTGCGCCAGCGGCATTCCCGAAGCCACGCCCAGCGCCAAAGCGGCGATGATCAGGGCCAGCGCCGGATGCAGCCGCACACGCGCAATCAGCAGCAAAAGCAGCAGCACCGTTCCTGCCGCGCAGGCCAGCAGAAACCAGTCATGATTGAACGCAAGGCTCACCGGCAGATTATTCCATACCCGGAGGCACACCGCCCGCTGCCGAATCATTCGGCCCACGGGGGATGAGGCGTCCGGCAGCCGAGTCGGAGCCGTCCGGCTGCTCCTGGAAAGCAAAGTTGCGAAAGGGTTGCTTCCGTTGAAGATTCAAGGTGAGGAATGCCCAGGCCTCACGACGAGACCTGGGCATCCGGTTAGAGGAAGCTGGCTACTGAACCGAGATACCGTTGATCTCGGCGTTGTCCGTCACCGTGGTGAACGTAATCACGATCTGGCCGGAGGAATTGGCTGTCGCCGTGTACGTCTCGTCGATAGCCTTGTCCTCGCCGCCAGCCGCGGCAAAGATGTCGAAGTTGGTCAGCACCTGTGTGCCGTTGATGCTGACGTTGAAAACGCGTTTTCCGGCCGCGGTCCAATAGAACTCGTCGAAGTACAACACGACCGTATGGTTGGATCCGGCCGTGAAGCCGGGAAGCGTGTAGGTGAAGTTGCCGAACCGTTGGTGTTGATAGACGGACTCGGGCGCCGGGTTGGTCACGCCTGTGGTTGTGACCGTCGCCGTGGTGCTTGACGCGGTTCCGCCGGCGTAATCTTCATCGGCGACGAAGGGACTCGCAGCGGGCCCTCCGGCGCTAATCGCAATCAGATATGTTCCCGCTGCTGGCGTGGTCGCGCTGGCCTGCGCCGAGGCCGCCGATGAACCGTACGAGTCAAGCGCTTCAACGATGAAGTAGTAAGTCGTAGAAGCCGCGAGGCCGGTGTTGGAGTAGCTGGCAGTGGTCACGCCGCTCGCGACCAGGTTGCCCGAGCCGGGCGTGAAGCCGCTGGTGGTGCTGCGGTAGACGTTGTAGCCGCTGATGGTGCAGTTAGCCGGTGGGGTCACCGCTGTCCAGGTCAAGCCGATGGAGCTGGAGGAAGAGGCTGTCGCCACCAGACCTGTCGGCGCCGAAGGAACCGCGCTGCAACTGCCGCCGGACGGCGCCAGAACTGCGATACCGTTGATCTCCGCGTTGTCCGTCACCGTAGTGAACGTAATCACTATCTGGCCGGAGGAATTTGCTGTCGCCGTGAACGTCTCGTCGATAGCCTTGTCCTCGCCGCCAGCCGCGGCAAAGATATCGAAGTTGGTCAGCACCTGCGTGCCGTTGATGCTGACGTTGAAGACGCGTTTTCCGGCCGCAGTCCAATAGAACTCGTCGAAGTACAACACCACCGGGTAACTGGTTCCGGCCGTCAGGCCCGGAATCGTATAGGTGAAGTTGCCGAACCGTTGGTGTTGATAGACGGACTCAGGCGCCGGGTTAGTCACGCCTGTGGTGGTGACCGTCGCCGTGGTGCTTGACGCGGTTCCGCCGGCGTAATCTTCATCGGCGGCGAAGGGACTCGCAGCGGGTCCACCGGCGCTAATCGCAACCACATACGTGGGGCCGGTTCCCGTTGCTTGCGTGGTGGCGGATGCCTGCGCCGAGGCTGCCGATGTGCCGTCCGCGTCAACCGCTTCCACCTTGTAGTAGTAGGTTGTCGAAGCCGCGAGGCCGCTGTTGGTATAGCTGACGCTCGTCACACCGCTGGCGATCAGGTTGCCTGATCCCGGAGTGAAGCCGCTGGTGGTGCTGCCGTAAACGCTGTAGGAGCTGATGGTGCAGTTGGCCGGAGGGGTCACCGCCGTCCAGTTCAAGCCGATGGCGCTAGAGGAAATAGCTGCCGCCGCCAGCCCGGTTGGCGCCGAGGGAACCGTGGTGCACGACGCGGCTAGCGTGGTTGCCGTCGCGGTGTTGGAAGCAGGCGATGTGCCGCCCGAGTCCACCGCCTCAACGGTATAAGAGTATTGGGTTGAGGCCGCCAATCCGGTGTCGGAGTAAGTCGTTCCGGTAACTCCCGTGGCTATTGACGTTCCGCCGCGAAGCACCGTATAGGTGACTCCAGACGTAGTCGAGGCCGTCCAACTCAAGTTGATCTGGCTGGACGAAACTGCCGTCGCGGTCAGGTTCGTGGGCGCTGCGGGCGCCGTGCCCGTTGAGGCCGTATACCAGCGAACGTAGTCCACAGACATCACCTGCGGACTGGTCAGGTTGGCGTCCGATCCACCGAGGGTGCCGCCGACCGCCACATTCATGATCACGAACATGCTTTGATTGAATGGCCAGGTATCTCCCGAGGGAAGGCTGCTGGGGGTAATAGTCAAGAACGGTGATGATGGGTTATCCACATAGGTCTGCAGTTCGTTCGCCTGCCAAATTACCCCGTATTCATGATAGGCAGTGTTCCCCGCTTCTCCGCTGGGGAAAGTATAACGTCCTCCTACTCCGCTCCCTCCAGTCTTGGTGGTGTGAGCCGTTGAAATGTCCCCGGTGGTGCCTTCGCCGTTATCCACTTGCGGGGACCAGTCCTCCATGATGTCATATTCACCGCAACCGGGCCACGGAACGGTGGTGATGTCGCTGCCCAGGGTCCACCATGCGGGCCAGAGACCCTGGTTGGTCGTATTGGGGAGCAGAATGCTGGCTACGAGTATGCCGTAGGTAAAGTTTTCCAGCCCTTCCGTATTCATGCGGCCCGATAACCAGTTGCCACCTTCATTGATAGCCTGGATCACCAGGTGCCCGCTGCCATCGATATAGGTCGGGTTGGTGGTGGTGCTGAAGGTTGTGGGGCACTGGGAGGGATTGCCCGAGTATCCCGGAGGCCCGCAGTAAATTTCCGCCTCGCCGTTGCCCCAGCCGCCTCCGCCGAGGTCAAACTTCCACACCGAGGTGTCTGGAGAACCCTGGGCGCCGTTGAATTCCTGGCACCATGTCGGAACGTATGTCGTTGACCCGATCACAATGTCGGCAACGCCGGTGCAACCGCCAGATGGTTGCGCATAGGCAACTGCTGGACACAAAGTTAAAGCGATAATCAGCGGCGCCACAAACAGCGCTGCCATGAAGAATTGTCT